>ENA-UOWK01000070-UOWK01000070.1-bioreactor-metagenome-genome-assembly--contig:-NODE-70-length-145727-cov-24.780933_pt1 | contig 145727 bp, 97 predicted proteins | sample MGYA00238157_ERZ761612 | MGnify/ENA primary metagenome ERZ761612 (study PRJEB28901, sample SAMN06268035) | bioreactor metagenome | isolation source: Joint BioEnergy Institute, California, USA...
GCGTAGGAGGTGCGCGGCTCGCTTGGGTGCGCGGCTCGCTTGTGGATTACGTTATATAATATTCTGAATTCAATCTAGAACTTTGCTATTGATCGAACATCCGGATTCTCTGCCTGTAGGCCAAATTTAGCCGCAGATACTTGCTTCAGCAGGATCTAAAATTGTGTACACTGTACCGGTTTTTTTTGGCAGTAAATGTGATATTTTTTCAATTCAATGCCTCTTTGCAAATACATTAGCATTTTTAGGGGAGGATGCGCAGGAAAATACTGTTGAATCTACCTCTGTAAAGGAACAACATGTCTCCAGCTTCTGAGGCCGAGAGTCCGTGATATCTTTGTTGACATTAGGTTCATGTTCCCATTTTGTTCTAGCTGGTTGGAAAACAGGTATTTTCTCCCCGTATCAATTAATCCGAGTCAATGCCCAAGATATAAGGCTACAAGACATTATCAGTAACTCTTCCGGCGCATCTTTATGAACTTTCTAGCTAGCTAAACAACATTCTATAGAATGTATGGTTATTTCCAAAGAAGGTTATTGTCTAATGTTTCATTCGTTTTTTAGCCTCATGAATACATACATGTGACCTAAAGCCTCACCCTCTTCTCTCACTCCCTTCCCAAGCGCTACCTTCACAACACTACAACTATTTGTCAGTCTTTTCCAGGCCCAGATACTCAAATCCTAATCTCTCGAACATAAGCTGCCATCTAGGTACTGCGTAGAACATCTCAATCTCCGAGACAAGGTCAGTATCTTAGATCCAGACCAAACACTGGTGGTATCCCACGCAGCTCTTTCCTTGAAGCAGCCATCTCACCGATCGATTTCCAATTCGATAATAGCCAGCATCGGAGAGGAAAAGACAGACAAATAGCTAGGGGCCTCGGGAGCAAAAGAACTCAATTCTCGTCATCAACAACAACCTCCACCAAGAATCCCACCTAAGAATAACCCTTACAAACATATGCAGGTAAGTAGGTACTAGGTAAATAAACAGCCCACCCCTCCCCCACTCTCCCTCCCGCGTAACCTCAAATATGAAAAGTAAAGACTTCACGCCGGCACAACCCTCACAAACATCAAACACCCCTCCTTCCCCGCGCGATACGGCCCATGCCTCATCCCCGGTCTCCGGTACGCATACACCCCCGGCCCCTCCCACGCCGTGCCCAGCGTGAGGTCCTCCAGCCCGCCCCTGAGAAACACGACCTCCTCGACGTACGGGTGCGTGATGGCCTCGGCCGTGTTGGGCGATGTCGCGTGCGGCTCGTACCACTGCAGGACGGACTTCTCGTGCGAGTCCTTGGTCCCGTTGAGGAGGAGTTCCCAGATCCCGGGGGCAAGGGGGTACCAGGGCCCTTGTCCTGCGGTGACGGAGTCTGAGTCGAACGAAGTCCCGAGAGGAGGAGGTGGTGGTGGAGGGGAGGAGAATTCTTTTTGGGCGAGGGGCATTCCCGTGTGTGTGGCTGTAAGGTGGGTAGGTAGGTAGGTAGGATGTATGTGGATGTTGATAAATATGGACTTGTACTGAACTGCACAGTATGGCTGGAGATCAATTGACGTCTGTGTTGGTGTGGGGTGCCTTGGGAAAAAAAAAAAACAAAATATAGGCAGATAGAAACTTGAACTTGTTGACAGTATACCTCCGATCTAGTTATCTCTATCTCTTCTCTACTTTCTATCTCTATAGAATCCGGGTGGGACGGCATGTACTGTGGGGATTTGTGCGCAAAATAAGTACTGATTTCTATTGGCTTATAGCCGTTAGGCCTGTCGGCTTATATAATTAATATCAGATCCTGTTCTCCTTATCTTTCTCTTCCTTCTACCATTCAATTATTGTACAGTAACGCTCTGCCTGCCATCCAACCTGTCATTATTATAGAATTCCACGCAAGTCTGCATATACATATACATCAAATATAGGCATGTGCTAGTAGCTGCAGATCTCCCGAGAAACTTTACTATGCTTTACCATTGAGCCTGCTATTTGGATCCCCATTAGGACTCTAGGACTGCCATTCAACTTATTACTAGGACCTCCCTTCAGGGATCTCTTTGCCATACCCTGTAGGATTCCCTTCAGGCAGTTCAAATTATGCTTTTCTGTTCATTCCCATGGGACCTCTCTATAGGATTGTCATTATATCACGATTCATCACCATGCCACTTAACCAGCATCTAAGATGTGCCAGATGTGACGGCGTGGCGGACGAGTAGGCGGTGGGAGATACTGCCGGGACTACTCAGCTATATCAACCACCTCATGATGCCATGATTTCTCTCTTTTTCTTCTCCATGCTTTTGATTCTGTATGACAAGCTACCATAGTTTCAGCTAATAATACTATGACTGAGCACCGTCACACCAGATCTATCTGGACGGCAGACAAGATAAGATTCAGTCAGTCTGCACGAGCACTGAAGTTGCACGTGCAAAGCCACTCACAGAGTGATGTGGATTATAAGCTCTAATAAATAAATAAATAATGGCAACAAACTCGGGGATTTGATTATTCTTCAGGTTGAATAAAATGCCAGGCAGTTATATATAATGATGATATTAATTTAAAGCCCCTCTCGCCCCCACCCCCCGCCTCCCTTTCATGTTTCATGAAGCTTCTGTGAGCGATGTAGTACTAACTCAAGACCCTTTGACATGTTAAGCCGCTAGGAACTACAACTAACCTCTCCACATAAGGTTGGCCAGCAGCCTACACTAGTAAAAAAAAGTTCCAAAAAATCCAATTTAGTCTCTCCTTTAAATCGCGCCCGTAAAGTGTCATCCTTCATCTCTTCCCCCCCTTCTAGCCTGCTTTCGTAAATGACATGCGTACTTACATAGCCCAAATCTTGGACACTCGAGTACTCTGAGACAAATCATACATCAAAATTCTAATGTTGGGTTTGAAAGTCTACCTACTGAATTTTCCAAGGTTTGTCTTGTTGGATTTCTTTAAAATTTTTTTTTTTCTCTTAATGATGCCCTCTCTATCATCAATGTACTCCTGGCGGTCTAGGTGCTACGTTACGTAACATTGTTAACGTTGGATAAGGTGCCTTTATCGATGTTGGTTTTGACTCGTGAGTCTCATTTCGCATACGATGGAGTTTAACTAGTAACTATATTCCTCTCTAATCTACGGAGAAAGGGGAAGTGGCTACCTAATAGAACTGCTATATACTTGATTCTATATATATATATATATATATATATGTAACAATAGCAATAGATCTTTAGCCAAAAGAGAAAGCTCACTGTCGACGCCAGGTAATCGACTTCGCCCGCGGCCCGCCAAAGTCGTACGCGGCCAAGGCCGTATGGTGGTCGAGGGCCATGATGCCCGGCCAGAAGCTGGGCCCGTGGGAGACGAGCATGGGCCGGCACCACTGTATCTTGCCGCCGCGCGGGGGCCCCGCGAAGACGGCCTTGATGGCGGCCTGCCGCGGCCAGTCGACCCGCGGGGAGTCCTCGTCGGTCATGAACACGACGGCCAGCGAGCCGTCGGCGAAGGAGGCGATCTGCGGCGCGCCCGCGTTGTGGCCGCGCGGCGGGACGAACACCTCGTGGCGGTGCTGCCAGCTGGCGCCGTCGTCGTAGGACACGACGGCTTCGATATGGAACGTGCCGCCGTGCTTGTTCGTCTCGAAGACCATGACAAGCGCGTCCCGGCCGTCGCTGCTGTCCCTCGTCGCTGCGATCCCGGTCATCCCGTCGCGGTGATTCTCTCTGCTCTCGACGCACCGGGGCCTCGTCCAGCTCCTGCCCTGATCGTGCGACACGACGAGCATCGTGCGTTGATCGTCCGCGGCGAACTCCTGCGAGAACGTCAGCTGCACCTCGCCGCGGCGTCCGATCCGCATGAACGGCTCCCAGAGACCCCACGGCGCAGGCTTCTCGGCCGCCTGCGACAGGAACGTCCAGCTCCGGCCGCCGTCGGTCGACTGGCAGACGGTGATGCGGAAGTACGTGGGACTACCATCCGGAGCGAGGTCGTGGTTCCGGAAGGCGACGAGCATCGTTGAGGGGGACACCTCGAGCAGGTACGCGTTGTCGATGTCTCCCACGCCCCGGGTCACCTCGCCGAAGTCGACGAAGCGCTGGCCGCCGTCGGTGCTCTTGGAGATGCGGAGCACCCGCTCGTTGTCTTGGCGGCGCGTGAACGAGGCCAGGATGGAGCCGTCGGAGAGCCTGGCCAGGCGGGGGTAGGTGCCATTGCTTGTCTGTGTGGTGCAGAGGACGCGCTCGTCGTTGTTGATGAGTGCCTGGCCGGGGAGATCGCAGGTGGACGGCTCGTGACTCTTGTACGGGTCTCCCAAGCCGAAGCCCTTGAGGATCCCGGACATTGTCACTTGGTTTATATAATAATTGGCGCCGCGAGATGGTCTTGACAATGCCGAACACTGTGTCTGATGATGGTAAGTAAGAGCTCCAAGTACCTATGGGGAGATACTCTCAGATCCCTCTCAACGCATTTCAACATGGTTGGTTGAGGGAAGGGAACGTCCCTTGTTCCTATGGCTGTGACGTCCTGGGTTCCAAAGATTGCCCCATACAGGGTACAAAATTCCGGTCCAGTAATCAACCAGAGTCAGAGCATAGAACAGGAGGAACATTGGCATAAAAAGCAAAGTGTGACTTTCCTCTGGGCCTTGGGCCGTATGACGTCACATGTCTAGTAGGTCACATGTGAGTCACTTGGCAGGGATGACAAATATCACGTGAGATCCCATGGCTAACAATGGATTGAAGCGGCCATACTTTTGCATATGAACATGGAATCTGATGAGCTGCATTTTCAACTATAATTATATAGCTAGGTAGGTAGCGCACTAGAACTGACGACGACGTTCCATCATTCTCTGTCCTGTAGATTTCTCTAAACAAGCTAATTGTCCAACATCTAGGCATGGCATAGCAACAACATGCAGAGTGGAGTAACAGCATTTAGAAGAAAATTATAAATTCGCATATGAATATTTTCCTTCTTGCCAATATGTATTTACCTACTTCTTCTCAATATGCACCGCCCCCGCAGCATCAACCTCCTTCTCCTTCTCGGTCCCCAAAACCCCCGATTCCTCATCCCTTGAGCCAGCAGTCTGGATCCCGATCTTGCTCTGCCCGACCTTGTCGACCGTGTCACGGTACGAGGGGACGAAGTTGACGGCGACGGCGTACGTCCAGGCGACGGCCATGAACTGGACAAATCGTATGGTTAGTAGTGATTCTGCTGGCCAATTGATTGGATTGAAAAGTGTGTCTGTCAGAGGCAGCATACCATCGTAGGAACAATCATCGCAAACCCGGTCGAGTTGCGCATGTCCGCGACATGTCCCAGGATGGGCGGGGCGACCGCACCGCCCGAGACGCCCGCGACGATCAGGCCGGAGCCGCGCTTGTAGTGTCGTCCCAGGCCTCGGATCCCGAGGGCGACGATGGTGGGGAAGCAGACGGATTCGAAGAAGAGGGTCATGTAGAGCATTGCTGTATTTCATCAAAGTCATCGTTAGTATTAACTGTAGAGACAGGGTGTGATATGGTACACACCTATGCCTGTCCTGTCCGTCTGTGTGATAGACGCAGCGTTGAACGCCACCACCCCAGAGAGGTAGGCAAGAAAGACCCATCTGGGCGTGAAGAACTTCATCAGCAGCGTCCCGGAGAATCTACCGACTGCGAATGCGCCTTGCGCTCCCGCGAGGAACTTGGCTCCTGTCGCACTCGATGTCCCCGGCCAGGTCTCGACCGCGTAGTTGATAAAGTAGCCGGCGATAGCGACTGCAGATGTCAGTCAGTCAAAACGAAGACAACGCAAGCAAGAGAGGATATGTATAGGAGGTATATACCTTGAGCACCGGTATACGTAAACTGCGCCAACGCCGCATGGAACAAGCCATAATGCTTCCAGAACGGCTTGTCCTGTTCATCGACGTGCGTCTCGGCGACTTGGTAGGCCATATCGCTGTCCGTGACTTCCGGGATATTGGACAGGAAGAACACCCCCGCGAGCGCGAAGACGAATATGCCGATGGCCAGATACACCCACTGCACGCGCTTCAGCGCCTGAACGTCGTCCGAGGTCTCCGTGAAGAAGGCGTACGAGCCCAGGACGGGCCCGACGACGGTGCCGATGGCATTGAATGCCTGGGCGAAATTGATCCGTATCTCCGCATACTTTGGTGGACCGCAGACTGTTGCTCGCTTTAGCATTGTTGTCTTATATAACACGCTCAGTCAGGATGATCTACCGGCCAGATAAGGATTGGCAGCTGTTTCCAGAGACCCCAGCCCAGAGCCAATGACGAACGTTGCGCCGCAGAAACCCCCGAACGAACGGTGAAGGCCTGCAGGCCACATGCAAAACGCTCCGATGCCATAGAGACAAAGTCCGAAGATGAAGACGGTCTTGTAACCGAACCGACGGAGCATGTAGTTGGCATATCCAAGAGACGCAAGAGGGTAGGCACTGTTATTTAATTTAGAATGTGAACAAACCAAAAGACATATATCTGCGAGATAGGTACATACCCGAAATACGCAGCCTGGAGACCGGACGAGCGAGTCCTGGTGATGCCCAGAGTGTTCTGGAAGTGCTTGTTCAGCGTATCAAGCAGGCCATAAGCAAACCCCTGCGATCGTTTCAAGCAAGTTAGCCTTACTACCTCCAGTCGCGAATTGCGCTTCTTCAAACTCACCCATAGGAAGAACAGGAGCGTGACAATGGTCAAGGGCCACAGACTCTGGCGGAGCGTGAGGTTGGCGGCATTTGTGACCTTGCTGTTGTCGACCTTTAGGCTCGATCTGTTCTTCAAGATCTGCTTGATGCCCATGGTTGCGATTTAATTTTCAATTCTCAATTCATGGGGCCTCCGAAGAGAGAGAGAGAGAGAGAGAGAGAGAGAGAGGTAACCGCAAAGTACATACTGCAGTACCTAACCGGGGGAACTGATCGTTATATGCAGAAACACGGAGGAGGTATTGCATGCAGGCATATGGGCCACACCCCCCTTCTTCCGTCCGTCATCATCTTCCGGCGGCACGACTGTATGATGTGCTCTCTGTCTCTCCCCGCGCCGCCGATCTCATGGTGGGTGCCATGGGAAAGGCCGAAAGCAATAACCCGCCGCATTAATCCCCGCACATCCGGGGTGACCCCAGGTTCCATCGTACCGGGCTATATCGCCGCTGGGAAAGGATCGTCGCCCGCCTCGGGGTGGAATACTCCGCGAAACGATACCCACCTGCCGCGGGCGCTGCGATGCCGTTGGACAAGACTTCGATCGAAAGGCGAACATCCCTGTCTAGAGCCGCCGACCGAGGGATAATTATTAACTAATCCCACATCTGCTTTCGGAAAAGGAAGGTCTTCCAGATAAGACGCCAACCAACCGAGGCTCAGGACGAAAGACAGACATCATCAGACGGGATATATCCCACCAGTCTTGCCTCTCCCCGCGCGCGGGTTCCGCGCTTGGCTCGTACTTTTGGTCCCCCTTGGCTCTTCTAGATGAAGACGGACCGTCTCTCACTGGTGGCGATGATGTAGTGCTACCTCCGTGTGTAGCATCCGGACGCTCCTGGCGGGCAGGATGGGTCGCGCGGCATGCCGCTGCTTGTCATAAAACCCTCGTGAATGGCCGTGCGGACGCCGTCTCGAAGCTGGTTCGTCTGTTTCTTCGCTATAACGCCTGCAGCTGGCGTCGGAGGCCGTGCGATGCCGCGTGGTGGACGGAGCATGTTCCCAGTGCTTGGGGGGCTAGCCGGAGCAAGGCCGACGGAAGGAATCATGAATTCCATTGTACTCTGAGTACGTATATTATGTGGCCTGCCGATGCTTGGACGAGCGGCAGTCAGCCGAGCTCTGGCCCTCCTGATGTGGTCAGCCGTAACAGGAGATATGTATCGCGTATATGTGTATATTATCGGGATCGCAAGGCATCCGTTAAGCCTGTAATTCCATACATTATTGTTGCCCTTTCTTTGGCAATGTATCGCAGACAAGCACTCTGTGCATACATCTGTTACAGTGACGTCTAGTACTCAACGATCGGGAAGCACGCCAAAGAGAGCAGTGCACCTGTTACACAAACACCAAGTCAACGCATTGATTTGATCAATCTCTGCATTATTACCTTGTGTAACATACCTGCAGTCACCCATGTCTTGTGCTTTGGTCTTGACTCTTGCACATCCTTTTTCCCGAGGGAGTATTTTCTGTCGATAGCCTCGATGCACATGTGCAGTTCATGTACAGCACTCAACATACAAATATGGAGAAAGAGAACTGAAAGTATATAGATCTTCTTTCTACCTGATCATTACAAGGAAGCAGAAGTCTTCCTTTCTTTTCAACATCGACACCTGAACCTTTGAAATTTCCGTACATATCCCACGCTCAAACCAAAACTCAAGAACCAAGCCAGGTCCATCTCATTACCTCATTAACTCAGACCAGATTTTTTCCAAGAATAACAGGTCTCACAACATGTACTAACATAGCCAAGCAGCTCTCATGTGCATCCTTTTCAAAAAGTCCCAGGGCAACCAGACAAAACGCATTTAACTGGGTTTCATGACAGCTGATTCGTAGATAAATGAAACATCATCGGGGCAAGCACAGCACAGCTACACCAGAGCCAAAAACACCCCAATGAGGGTGGCTACTTTTGAAGCTTGATATCCAGTGATAGACATGCTTAACTGGGAATTTTTGACCAAACGGTTCATCGACCCTAGGGCAATGTTGGCAGCCAGATGGCACCAAAAGGCCGCCGCCCCATTGACATCTATGCGAGTGAAGCTATATGGTGTACGCCACAGCGTGGTCTATGCTCACTAGCCCAGAAGATGAATAGAGAAAACCTGCAAACAGATGCAGCAGCTTTTTGTCTATATCTATTCCGGCTTTTTTGTTCCCCTGCCGCATGACACACATCTCTAAATGGGCAGTCATGCCTCCTTCGGCTTTACTGCGGCGCCGTTTTGCTCTATCGGAGACGCCCGCCTCTCATAGAGGCGACGCTCGATGAATTTCAAAAGCTCGTCAATGACACTGGCGTGGATCGTCAGTACAAAGACAACTGCCAAAAGCGGTGGCTTTAGGACTCACATGACTGGCGCGCTGATGACCAGAACAGCCTTCCATTCGTTCCAGCTCAGCGGCAGGATAGAGAACAATCCCTGGAGGAACGGAATGTACAGGATGGCAAAGTGAAGCGTCATCGAGAGGATGATCGCATACACAAGCATCATGTTGTTCCACAGTGGGAAGGTGAAGAGAGATTCGCTCGACGAAAGAGCGTTCATGGCATTGAACATCTCAATTACCACGAGGATGGAGAGCGAGACGGTCGAAGCAGACCTCGACATCTCGTTGGTGAACATCTCGCAGCCAATCTCGGGGAACTGCGTGGAGCATTTGTGGAAATGAGACTACACGTCAAGTTAGCTTATCTGACGAGGCGAGCGAGTGCTAGTTGGGTTATAACGTACCAATTGCCAGAACGAGATCTGGGGACCTTCAGGATTGAACATGAACCACCATGCATATCCAAAGACGGTCGCCGCACCGACGTAGGTTCCGATCACCAGGTACCGGAAGAACAGCCAGCGACCAACAAGCGGCTCGTCGCGATTCCTTGGAGGCCGCCTCATGACATCATGGTCAGGAGGGTTGAAGGACAAGGCAGTTGCAGGCAAGCCGTCAGTGACAAGGTTGACCCAGAGGAGCTGGACGGGAATCAAGGCCTCCGGCATGCCCAGTGCAGCTGTCAAGAAGATGGACACAACCTCACCAATGTTCGAGGAGATCAGATAGCGGATGAACTGCTGGGTGTTGCTGTAGATTGACCTTCCCTCCTCGACGGCAGTTTCAATGGTAGCAAAGTTGTCATCCGCAAGAACCATGTCAGCGGCGAGCTTGGCCACGTCCGTTCCGGTGCCCATAGCGACACCAATGTCGGATTTCTTCAGAGCCGGTGCGTCGTTAACCCCATCGCCCGTCATGGCAACAACGTGTCCAAGGGACTGAAGAAGATCGACCAACTTCGACTTGTGGCCTGGCTCGGTCCGGGAGAACAAAGACGCAGTCTTGACGGCTTCCAACTTCTCACTTTCACTGAGGCTGTCAAACTCCCTGCCCGTATAACTCTTGCCTCGCAGATCCTCGTGCTCACCGAAGATGCCGATCTGCCGGCAGATCGACTCGGCAGTGTTCCGGTTATCACCCGTGATGACGATGACACGAATGCCGGCTTCACGGCATTTCTGAATAGAACTTCTTACTTCCGGGCGAGGAGGATCAAGCATACCGACGAGGCCAATCAGTGTCATGTTCCGTTCCAGCAGAGCGTATTCCTCAGATGTTTTGGCAGTGCGCAATAGGGGATTGGTCGCCACATCGTTGACGATGGCAACCGCAATGACACGAAGACCTCGGTTTCCATACTCGACAACCTCTTCGGAGATCAAGTCAACGTGCGCCTTGGTCAGAGGCACTCGCGGTCCATCGGCCCCAAGTAGAGTGTGAGAGCAGCGTTCGAGAATAGATTCGGGAGCACCCTTGACCAAGAGCTTCTGCTCCTTGCCCTCTCCGACCAGAACTGACATGCTCTTTCGGTCGCGCGAAAACTCGTAGGTCGCTTTCAACGGCAGACGGCTTTCGTAGTATTTGCTGGCTGCATGAAGTCTCTCGTACGGGGGCAAGCTCTTCAGCTTCTGGTTGAGAGCAGCATCATCTGTACCGATCTTTTCCACCAGAACCCGCAATGCGCCTTCCGTGGGTTCACCGATGCTTGAGTATGATCCGGTCTTCGCATCGTAGGAAAGCTTAGCATCGTTACAAAGAGCCAGGACTTCGGCCATCTGCCGAATCGTAGACGAAGATACAGCTGCATTCTCCAAAACCTTGCCATTGCGTCTGAGCACCCCTTCTGGGGAGAAGGTTGTGCCCTCAACGTCGATCTCCTCCAGGCCCTGCCCGGAAGCAGCAAGGTAGACGATCTTCTCAACACTCATCTGATTGGTAGTCAATGTTCCAGTTTTGTCGGAGCAGATGACGCTGCAGCTTCCAAGCGTCTCGACCGATGGCAGAGACCGTACAACTGCGTTCTTGGCTGCCATTTTGCGGGTCCCGAGGGCCAGACAGGTGGTGATGACGACTGCCAGACCTTCGGGGATGGCGGCTACTCCCAGCGACACGGCAATCTTGAGATAGTAGATGGCACCCTTCGCCCAGCCACCGTGGGACGGATCATTGAAGTGCTGAATGTTGATAAGCCACACGAGGATGCAGATCACCGTGATCACCTTCGCCAGCATATCACCGAAGTCATTTAGCTTCTGCTTCAGGGGCGTAGGCTCCGAGATCTGGGACGCGATGCTTTCATGAATCCCCCCGATAGCCGTAGATGCACCGGTCAGGACCACAATCGCAGTAGCGTGGCCGGTGACGACGGTAGTTCCGGAGAAGAGCATGTTCGTCTGATCCTGCTTGACGGCCTGTCTGTCCTTGATCGCCCGGGTGTCCTTGCCAACACTCTCGCTCTCGCCCGTCAAGATGGCCTGATCGACACGGAAACTGTTGCTGTGGATCGAAAGCAGTCTGCAATCCGCCGGGATACGATCCCCGACCGCCACATGTATCACATCTCCGGGTACGAGCTCTTCAGCTTTGATCCGCTGGACCGTGCCGTCGCGGACCACTTTCGCCTCATTTGCAGAGTACTGTTGGAGAGCAGCAATCGCCTTCTCCGCGCTTGTCTCTTGCGAGACACCCACGATAGCATTGAGAATCAAGATCGCCAAAATCTAGCTCGGACGGAGACGATTAGCAACTACTGGGAAGAGAACGTGTGTTTTGCGGCATTTCTGGAGCACGTACCACCACAGGATCCACAAATGCGGTCCAGTCATCGCCCTCTTCAAAAAGTGCCAGCACGAAAGACACCGTCGCAGAACCCAACAGGATCAAGACGAGCTGGTCTTTGAATTGTTCCAGAACAAGCTGCCAGAGCGGTGTAGGAGGCTCCTCCGCAATTGCTGAACGAAAGAGGCGGACCTGTCAGCAAGCGCCCATAATAACGCACAGCAAAAAGACACTCGAATGATGCCAGGCAAGCACAACTTACCATTGGAGCCGTATTTCTGTCTGGATGCGAGAACCTGCTCCTGCGACAGCCCGGTGTTCTCCGAGACACCGAAGTGCTGCAGCACCTCCTCCGGGGAGTATAGAAACGAGTGCTCCATGGTCGCCCGCAAGCACAGCAGCGACGATACGGAGTACCGGGACCGAATGGAGTAGCAAGGGAGAGGAGAGCTCTACCCGGAGAGATACATGAAGGACAAGTGGCTGGAAAACCAGGAATAATCTAGAAGTGGACAGCTCCGGAAGGCGGAAAGGACAGGGCCAGGAACTTGGGACGTCGATAGGCGGGGCCCTGGAGAGGCCGCCCCACAGCGAGAACACGGGCTGACCAGGATTATATCAACGTGTTCTTTTCTGGCGGCCCTAGGTCGGTGAGCGGCGGCGTCTAGGCCACAAGGCTGCAGGTCATGTGAGAGCTGACTCAGCCGTGGACGCTCGACACGGTCATCCCCGTATTATTTCACCAGACGACTGGCATCGACCAGGCACGGAGTACACCTGCATCAACTCTCCTTCCTATCTTCATACGAGTTGCTTAGGCGCAGTGCTTTGCCCGGCTCGGATCCCAAACCCCAGAACTCAAACGGACGGCATCAGGCCATATATCTGCGACCTGGACCAGTCTCTGCAGCTCCCGATCTTTTCTCCAGGCACAATTTAATTGCTGTACAATCAGTCCAGGCTGGCACCTGGCGGTCTGGCACTCCAAGCCTTCTCCATAGTCTAGAAGCATGGATCGCCGCCTCGTCCACCCTTACCCACAGCACGTTGGGCGGGCGCACCTCGGCTCGCAGCAGGTCTGCAGTAGCCAGTTTCTTGACATGTCTCCGGCACCCGCTGCGCTGGAGACTAGGCACTGTGCCCTGGGATTGCTGGCTGAAGGCTTTCTGTGTCTGATGCAGCCTTGTAGATTGTTGCAGCAGCAGTGCATCCGGTGCGGAGGAAGAAGGATGTCTGGAGTACTGAAGGACGAAGGCGCTCTTGTCAGCCAACGAAATCATGCATTATCCAGACAATGCTTTTCGTGTGATCGCCGGCGGTTGCATTATCTGTCGATCCAGGGCGGACATGATTTGAGAGGGCCAGAGAGCAGACATCATCGCCGGCTGTCTGGCACGATCTCCAGGCCTCCCGTTCCAAATCAATCAATCAAGGATGCTCTGTACAGAGTCGCTAGGCATACCAACCAGGATCAACAGGCAGGATCAGCCAGCAGAGCATCTCCTGCGCAAGTTTGGGCCCCGATCAGGAGTGCAAAAGGACTGATTTTCCAGCAGTCGCTACCTGAAGAATAGACGGTAGCGGAACAACAATCGTGATATAGGCATGCAGTGGATAAGGATCGCTGTAGAGCTACACATCACCGTAGAGATCGTAAAAATAAATCAGGATAGTCATGTATCACGATGAGATATCAGGCAGTTCCTGCTGTCCATGCTGCGAGGCGGCCGACGCCCTGCGAGTCTCAGGCTGCACCGACCGGCAGCGCGAAGGCCGCCCCAAACACTCCAAACAACCCGCCGCGCGCCCGCCCTCGCTAAACCGCCGTCCGTCACCTCACCGGCTCATCACTCACGGGCTTGAAGATCGCATCACTCGACCTGTGAATCCATCCATTTTCTCTCCCTTCTCAACATCCTCCTCTCCTCCCACACCCGCATTCGACGTCGTTCCCGGCGCTCCCTCTGACCCGATCCACCTCCTGACCTACATCGACCACATTCACAATGAGTTCTGAAGTACGTTGGAGCCAAGCCCCTCCTCCATGCCTGGCGCCTCGCGGCTCAGCAGACCCATGCCGGTCACATTGCTGTTGCTCTGCGACTCCCTCACCAGCTGATTTCCATGAGATGAGAAACCTGCTGACTGGATGTGTTAACTGCAGCGTGAGAAGTAATGAGCCTGCATGCGGGTGTCCAGCAAATGATCCTCTTACTGACACGCGTGCAGCAAGACCTTCCTCGCGAGGCTCTGCGAGCAGGCCGAGCGCTACGATGGTAAGCCCTCCAGGCGAATCTCGGGAGATGACAGGCATGACTAACGCGTCTGTCTTCCAGAGATGGTCACCTACATGAAGGTCAGTACTTGAACACGTTGCTGATGTCCTTGTCTTTGAGACCCTGAAACTGACTCTCTCTCACAGGAAGTTGCCAACGTATGCGCCCCACATCTCCTATTCGTCCTCCTCGCCTCTAGATAAGGCGCCTAATGTATCGGTAGCTTAACGGTGAACTCTCCGTCGACGAGCGTAACCTGCTCTCTGTCGCCTACAAGAACGTCGTTGGCACCCGTCGTGCCTCATGGCGCATCATCTCTTCCATCGAGCAGAAGGAGGAGTCCAAGGGCTCTGAGAAGCACGTGGCTCTCATCCGTGAGTACCGGCAAAAGATCGAGGGCGAGCTGGAGAAAGTCTGCCAGGATGTCCTCGAGGTCCTCGACAACTCTCTTATCCCGAAGGCCGAGACCGGCGAGTCCAAGGTTTTCTACTACAAGATGTAAGTGCCATCCTAGCAACTGAATATAGAAATCTTCACATCTCCCTGCCCACGAGGTGCAGATGCTGATCAATTGATTACAGGAAGGGTGACTACCACCGCTACCTCGCCGAGTTCGCTTCTGGCAACAAGCGCAAGGTTGCTGCTACTTCCGCCCACGAGGCCTACAAGGTACGTCTAAACGCAAATTCCCTCAAAAACAACGCTCCTGTAAACGTTGGCCGATACTGACGTTTTTTCCCCCTCTCAGACCGCGACCGACGTTGCCCAGACCGACCTCACCCCGACCCACCCGATCCGTCTCGGTCTTGCACTGAACTTCTCCGTCTTCTACTATGAAATCCTCAACTCTCCCGACCGTGCCTGCCACCTTGCTAAGCAGGCCTTCGATGATGCTATAGCCGAGCTCGACTCCCTGTCCGAGGAGTCCTACCGCGACAGCACCCTCATCATGCAGCTGCTTCGTGATAACCTCACTCTCTGGACCTCGTCCGATGGCAACGAGCCTGAGGCTCCCGCTGGCGAGGCCAAGGAGGAGAAGCCAGAGGGCGAGGCTGCTCCTGCCGCTACGGAGAAGGAAGAGGCCCCCGCCGCCCCAACCGAGTCCTAGACGACGAACAGAGGCCCTTGCGGTTCTTTCCGGTCGCGGAGGTAGGTGCTGTGCGAAACATGCGCCTATTTGAACATTCTCGAAGCGTTCATGAGAGATTGTTTTACACCTGCGTGAAATGGTTTGAACCTGCACATGTCTTCCAGTGTTTTGTCATCGGGATCGCGTGAGTCGGTCGGCGGAGTTTGATATTTGGAAGAGCGAAGAAAATGGGGGCCGTAGCGGAATTTGTCTCACTCTCTCTTATCTCTTTCTCTCGCTTATTTTAATCTCTTTATTCTCTTGCCCTTAGCACAGACACACAAAGCTGTTTGTTTCATTTTACACCCGTATCTTCATCAGCCAGAACGCAAGTAGTCTGTCACTATGATTCCCCTCTGGATGGATGTCAAGTTTGTATTCTCCATTATATTACGCATGAGCATGGAAAAGGAATCGAGGAACAGATGGCAAGAGAAAAGAAGATGAGAAGACGGAAGAGCAGAAGAGAGAATAGGCATGATTTCTGCCCAGCAAACCCGTTTTCACACCACCCACTAACTACACTACCAACCAACACTTATCACACATAACCAACCATAAGCATCTTGCTGTCTTATCTTATCCCCTTGCACCCCTAGCTAGCGGTTACTTGGTATGTGTATGTGTTTTAGTTTTAGTGTTTTTGCTCGGTTTTGTTGTTTTTCCTTACACCCCCCCGGTTTTTCTTTCGAGTCCTTGTTTGCTAGCAGTCAGTCAGTTACCCCCGATCGGAATCGGAATCAAGAATCAATCCAAATTAGGTACTCGTATCAACCTTATAATCTAGCCTAACCTAACATAGGAGAGGATTTCCTTAGATTATTTATTACAAGAGCGGTTGAATGGATTGGCCGGCTGCTCACTGGATTGCTGGATTTACTAGTCCGATAAATAAACGTAAAATCGAATAGGAGAGGAGGTTAGCAGGTCAACAGAGCCTTCATTTTCTGTCCATCTTATCTTGAGTGGGATACGGCACCAGGTATGTACTGTAGATTAGGCATGTTTTGTGCAGACAGAGTACAGCACTGATTACTCAAATGATCACTATAGCACATTTAATATACATATTTCATGACTACAGCACCGTTGATTGAAGGATTAAAGCGCCAGACAGAGAGATACTGGGGAAATAGGGCATCTTCACTACAGCCAACGTTCTCTTAGAAGGTAGCTTCGATGATGATGATGATGATGTATTAATAATAAGTTGCATATGTAAACATGGGCTTCACTCGGCACGAGAGGCCGACTCCAATCGATGCAAACCCTCTGAGGAGCCAGGAGGGGCTGCCTGTCAGCATCGTAAGCAGAGCTTGTTTGTTTGTCTGTTTTATTTCTCAGCCCAGACAACCAAACAGACAGACATCGATGTCTCCCGAAATATCTTCTGGAAAAGTTTTCCCCCGTGGTCTAGCATAAAAAAAGTCGATCTCCTTTCCAAAACATACACCCCCCCCCATTCTTTTACTGATGTACTTCGGAATAGTGGTCATCTATGATACGACTGGAGTTGGAGGATTGTCATGGGCTGGGAAACAGAGAGATGCTGAAATTGCGTGGCCACCGGGGAAGTACTGTACATACATACATACATACATGCCTACTTCCCTCTGTACAGTACATAAAGTCTGCTGTTGTATGTATGTACAGTACAGTAAGTACATGTACCTGGAGAATTAGCAGAAAACCTAACTAGTTATCTACCCGGTTTAAATTCAGTACTTAGTCTTGTTTTTTTGTGCAAAGGGTCCCAAGCTGTATATGTGTACTACCAACCACTATTGGCGCTATGGGATGCTTTAAGCAGTACTTTAGGTGGTTATCCCCCAGCCGGTGCGAGTTTTATTGCTATTATTATGATTATACCAACAGCACGGTACATACATGAATGCCTCTCGGGGACGGGTGTGGCCTATCTATCTATCTATCTATCTATCTATCTATCCAATCTACCTAACATGGATCGAATAGAATGAGTCCTCACCTCACCTCTCTACTTTACTTGATGTGAGGTAGGTAAAATTACTTCCTCACGTGTATTTCCATTCAGGGAGAGAAAAAAAAAAGAAGAAGAAGATCAAATAAAGTTAGGGAGGTCCATGGATGAGCAGATATGACTTGACTTTACTAACATGACTACTGACAAGACACATAGATTGTACAGTAGTTGGATGGCTCTCTTAAAAAAGGAAATTATGGATGCCTCTTAAGGGAAGGATATTTTCTCTTTCTTTCGTCTCACATCGTCATGTATATATATCATATATCATACAAATGAAGAACTCTATAGACCATCAAAATTACTTGGACTTTCTTTTTTATCGGAGAAGAAGGAAGGAAGGAAGGAAGGAAGGAAGGGTTTACTTACGGCAGTCATCTAAGATACTGAGCGTACATAGATAGGGAGGTAGGTAGGTTATATTGTACTATTCATTACATCCACTGTTCCAGCAAGAGCGCACAGGGGAGAGATGCATACACCTTATTGACATAAGATCAAAAAAATGCAATGAATAAATACCTTTGTCTGTTCTCTTTTCTTTTCTTTCTTTCTTCCCATCTATGTACTGTATGTATGTATGCTTGGTTCTTCTAAACTTCCTTCTAGGATTCCAAGATCCCTGTCCGTCTGCCAGTCTACTACTCTATAGTGTATAGTAGTCGCGCCCTCGCTGCAAATGACAAAAACAGGTCGCCGTTTGGTTTCTTTCTTAGGTAAGGTATATGGGGTTACACATTCCAGAAGGGAAGATTTTCAAGTTCTATCAAAGAAAGGAAAGGAAGGAGAAGAAGGAGGCGGAGGAGGAAGAAGAAGAAGAAGAAGGAAGGATCATGCAAAAGAAACATGAACTACCCATGCCCATTACCAAGAGAGATATAGTTCTGAGATATGTAATTAAAGGAAAAAAAATGCGGGGAAGTGCCCAGGACCCCAGGTAGATACACACACAGGGAGAGAGAAGAGAAAGAAAGGGAACATGAAAGATCAGCTGGTCGGTTTACATCACATGAAATCGTCATCATCCAGATCATCCCCAGCATAGTCATCGAGCTTGGTGAGATCCTTGGACGTCCCGGTGACCAGCGAGACCTTGGTCTTGGCCGCCTTGGTCTTCTTGTTGCCCTTCTCCGCCTGACGCTCCTCCTTCAACTTCTCGTTGCTGACGGTCGTCAGGGCGCTGGCGACCTTCTTGACGTCGGCGCTGTTCAGGTCCTTGACCAGCTGCTTCGCAAAGTCCACCACCCAGATCGAGTACTGCGGCTTCTTGGACTGCGCCGTCAGCAGCGGGATGAGGGTGTTGGTGAGGCGCGTGAACTGCTCCTTGGTCGCGGGCTTAAAGAGCGGCATCGAGGAGAGGTCGATGGCGTTGGTCGGGTCGGCCGAGTCGTTGACCACGACGGCCTTGGGGCCGCGGTCACGGTTCAGGTCGATGTTCTCAAACAGGTCCTCGGCGTGCTTCAGGTCCGAGTCCTTCTCCGTGGCGCGCAGCCGGGCGCGCCGTGCGGCCTCGTCCTCCTCCTCGCTCTCCTCCTGCTCCTGCTCGGCGAGCCGTCGCCGCCGGTTGGCTTCCTTGTGCTCCTCTATCCGCTGCGACTTGGACTTCTTCTTCGCCGCGGCCTCGGCCTCCGCCTTGGCTTTAGCCGCGGCGGCCTTCGCGGCCTTTTCCCGCTCTACCTCGGAGTCCTCAGCGGCGTCCCACGAGTCCAGGACCTGTTGGAGAGGAAGGAGGTGGCGTTAGTGCACTGTTGCAGGGGACCCGATGAGTCGAGCTGATCGGGGACGGGGGTTCTTACATCACCCTCCTCTTCGTCGTCGAATCTCCGTCTTGGGGCGAGAGGAGGGGAAGAAGTCTCTTCTTCGTCGTCTGCCAGATCGAGAGTAGTCGTCAGTATCGAGTCTCAACATCTCCAGCACCAGCAAATCCCAGCGGCGGCCGGGGGGCAAGCCGCCGCGCGGGGATAGGGTACGTACCCCACTTTTCAGGCGCCATGGCGAGCGAAACTCGTAAAACTGAACCCTGGTATGCGGTGTTCCTGATGGTCGGAAGCGGTCTGGGCGACAGAGGTCAGCCTCGAGAGCAGAAGTCGCGGGCAGGAGTCGTGGGTATCGCCGGTATGAGGGAGATGCAGGGGAAATTTTATGTGGGAAGGATGTTCATCGCAGCCTCAGCCCGCGGGGCAAGCCTGAGGCACGTGATGGCGAGGACTGCCCTGAGGGTTCCCTACAGAACTACCAACTACAGCAATGCTCACTGCACATCCATATACATCTACGTGACTGCCATGTCGACAGTATGCAGGGATCAAAACAGGACAGAAAAACATGACAGACTGGCTGCATATTTCATTACCGGAGATTTTTTTTTTTTTTTTTTTTTTTTTTTTTTGATTTGGACTACTACAGATTGGTTTTATTACCCTGCTGCCATGGCCGATCCCGGCCGTCCACCTTTCTGTGTGGTTTCATTCATCTCTTCGTGTCAGACGGAGCGGCATGGAGTACGCTCCTGACTTTGTGAACAGCCCAAGTACATCACCCTCTTGTGAGGGGATTGGACCGGAAAAAGGACATTGAATCAGGTGTGTCTTGTTTTCGCAGTTGCATTTACAGGTTCACGGACTCGCGGAACTTCTGGCCGGCGTAGACAGCGTTGGAGCCGAGCTCCTCCTCAATACGGAGGATCTGGTTCAGCTTGGCCAGACGCTCAGAGCGGGCGGGAGCACCGGTCTTGATCTGGCCAGAGCGCAGGCCGACAGCGATGTCGGCGATGGTCACATCCTCGGTCTCACCCGAGCGGTGGGAGACCATGACGCCCCAGCCGCCGGCGTACGAGTCCTTGGCGGCCTTGATGGCCTCCGACAGGGTGCCGATCTGGTTGACCTTGAGGAGCAGGGCGTTGCAGGACTTGAGCTCAATGGCCTTCTTGATGCGCAGGGGGTTGGTCACGGTCAGGTCGTCACTATTGCTCGTGTCAGCCCAGGCGCTCCACCACGAACCGTAGGAATGTCACCTACCCAACAATCTGGAAGTCGGAGGTCTTGTAGAAGTAGCTCCAGGCCTCCCAGTCGTCCTCCGCGAAGGGGTCCTCAATGCTGACAATGGGGTACTTGCTGGCCAGGCGCTTGTACAGGTCGGCCAGCTGCTCGTAGGTGAGCCACTTGGATGGGTCGCTCTCGGGGTTCTTGAAGTCCAGGTCGTACTTCTTGACGTCTGGCTTGTAGAACTCGCTGGAGGCGACGTCCATGGCAATGTGGATCTTGCCGGTGTATCCAGCCTCTTCGATGGCCTCGGTGATGAGGTCGAGGGCCTCCTCGGGAGTCTGGATGTCGGGAGCAACACCACCCTCGTCACCCACGTTGCCGGCAGACAGGCCGTACTTCTTCTTGGCCAGAGCCTTGAGCTTGTGGTACACCTCAGCACCCTGGCGCATGGCCTCGGAGAAGGACGGAGCGGTGCTTGTCCCGTTAGCCACGCGATCTACGGAGTTGCCTGTCAGTGTTTTCACTCACTCAGGGACGATCATGAACTCCTGGAAGGCCAGGCGACCACCGGCGTGGGAACCGCCGTTGAGGACGTTCATGAAGGGCACGGGCAGGACATATGGCTTCTTGGTTCCGGCCAGGTCGGAGACGTGGGCGTACAGGGGAACACCCTTCTCCGCGGCACCAGCCTTGGCGATGGCCAGGCTGACACCCAGGATGGCATTGGCACCGAGGTTGGTCTTGTTGGCGGTGCCGTCGAGCTTGATGAGGAACTCGTCGACCTTGGCCTGGTCCTTGACGTCGATGTTCTCCTTGATGAGGGCCGGTCCAATGACCTCGTTGACGTTCTTGACGGCCTTGAGGACACCTGCCGCGCGATTCCGGTCAGCCCTGTGCTCCCACAGCGCCCTCTGCCTGTCGTCTGCGGGGTTCTCCTCTCACCCTTTCCGAGCCACTTGGACTTGTCTCCATCACGGAGCTCGCACGCCTCGTGCTGACCTGCAGATCCGTCAGCGTTTCCCATGTTCGTTAAGGACCGTATCTCGGGGCCGCTCTCAGGGCGACGGACCGGTGGAGGCTCCCGAGGGGACAATGGCACGGTGCAGGCCGGTCTCGGTGACAACGTCCACCTCGACGGTGGGGTTGCCGCGAGAGTCGTAGACGGAACGAGCGTGGATCTTGGTGATAGGCATGGTGACAAGCTGGGTCGGGTATCAGTCGAAGTGAAGAGAGCAGCAGGAAGAAGGTCTTGGAGCAGACGATGGGACGGCGGGGGGATGAGATATAGGGAAAAAGCCGTTGGTGAGGCGCCTAGCAACGGACCAGCTTCACCGACGACCCAAAAGGAACGGGCGCTTCGACAGGCCAGACAAGGCGCGGGGTGGCCCATCAATCGGCCACGCTCTGACCGGCGCACCGCCTGGATCTAACACCCGTAGGCTCTGCAGACGAGCCATCGCCGATCCAACCGCAGACGTTCTGTAGCTTCTGTATCGAGCTGCTGGCATGACGGGTGGTGTGACGGTGGTGGGAGGGTGGCATGGTGGGGCAGGGAGCTGCGAGGGGTTGTCTGACACGGGCAGGACGCCGCAGGATGCGACTCACCTTGCGATGACAGCGGTTGCAGGGTATACAGACGCAAGAACAGCACAGGAACAGCGGTGGTGAGGGAGATACAGAGGCGACGAGCCGGGCCGAGGGAGGTGTGCTTGTATATGCTCGCCGTCCTCCGGATCTTTCCAGGGCGATGGTGGGGCTTTCGCTGCCTTTCGCCCGCCCGCGCCGCTCCCCAGCGGCTTCTCCCGCGTTCCTCGGAGCGAGGCGGAGGACGAGCGGCGGGCCATGTCTCCGACCCCTCCGTTGCCTCGGTGCCTGAGGTGTATCTTTCTGCCTGAGGCATAGACATAATTATGTAAGAGAGAGCGATGCAATCACGTGACGTCTGCCCTGGACGCCTGCGGCCTCCGTCAGCGGCCGCGGAGCTGGAGCTGCGCCGTGACAGCGTACACCACCGTCACCCCCCATCCCTCCCCTCTCCCTCCCCACGCGCCTCCTCTCCACCCCCAGACCCATCTTCTCCTCCGTTTCCCGGTCTCTCCTCTTGATCCCGACGCCGATCCCCCCTTCCCCCACCATGAACGGCGCCAACGACCCCGAGAGGGAGCAGGCGCTCGCCGACTACAAGAAGACCCTGCTGGAGCTGCGAGAATGGGAAGCCAAGCTCAAGTCGCTGCGCATGGGCATCCGGGACCTGCAGAAGGAGTATGATGTCACGGAGGAAAACATCAAGGCGCTGCAGAGCGTCGGCCAGATCATCGGGGAGGTCCTGAAGCAGCTGGATGAGGAGAGATGTGAGTTCCGAGTCGTCGCATGCGCCCATGCATTTATGGTTCAGACAAGCAGAGCTGACCGTCGCAGTCATCGTCAAGGCGTCGTCGGGCCCCAGATACGTCGTCGGCTGCCGCTCCAAGGTCGACAAGTCGAAGCTGAAGCAGGGCACCCGCGTCGCCCTCGACATGACCACGCTCACCATCATGCGCACGCTGCCCCGCGAGGTCGACCCCCTCGTGTACAACATGTCCCTGGAGGACCCCGGCCAGGTCAGCTTCGCCGGCATCGGCGGTCTGAGCGAGCAGATCCGAGAGCTGCGCGAAGTCATCGAGTTGCCGCTGAAGAACCCCGAGCTCTTCATGCGGGTGGGCATCAAGCCGCCCAAGGGCGTGCTGCTGTACGGACCGCCCGGTACGGGCAAGACGCTGCTCGCGAGAGCGGTAGCCAGCTCGCTGGAGACGAACTTCTTGAAAGGTGCCTGTGTCCCGACTTCATGCTTCTGGGGATGTTCTGGCTAATGTCCGTAGTTGTGTCTTCTGCTATTGTCGACAAATACATCGGTGAATCCGCACGGTTGATAAGAGAGATGTTCGGATACGCCAAGGAGCACGAGCCATGTATCATCTTCATGGACGAGATCGACGCCATCGGTGGACGGAGATTCTCAGAGGGTACCTCTGCAGACAGAGAAATCCAGCGGACGCTGATGGAGCTGCTCAACCAGCTGGATGGTTTCGACTACCTCGGGAAGACGAAGATCATCATGGCGACGAACCGGCCGGATACCCTGGACCCAGCGCTGTTGCGAGCCGGTCGACTGGACCGGAAGATCGAGATTCCGCTGCCCAACGAGGTTGGCCGGCTGGAGATTCTGAAGATCCACGCCAGCACGGTTGCGACGGAGGGTGAGATCGACTTTGAGAGCCTCGTCAAGATGAGCGACGGTCTCAACGGAGCCGATCTACGGAACGTGGTCACGGAAGCGTATGTCATTTCTCCTTCGTTCACTTTGCGTGACAGCATCTAACGGTGCTACAGTGGTCTTTTCGCAATCAAGGACTACCGGGACGCGATCACCCAGGACGACTTCAACAAGGCCGTCCGCAAGGTCGCGGAGGCGAAGAAACTCGAGGGCAAGCTCGAGTACCAGAAGCTGTAGTCGCGTGTTCCTCTTTTTTTGCATGTTTTCATGATGCCTTTTGCAGAATGGGATCTGGAGTAATGTAAATTAAATAGAGAGCGGGATCTGACAGTTATGCATCTGTTATTTTCCCTGCTATGGGGGTTTCTCATGTCATCTGTAGCTGTGTCGAGCCGATAGAATATTCTCCGCATGTTGACGGCCGGTCCACGCGATGTCAAGTAAGCCGCTGACAGAACGAATCCTACGGCCACCCTTACCTGGTAGTTTGCTTTCTGCAACAACAAAAAAGTACATATATGAAAGGGGGGGAAAGATATCACAACTTTCCCCGAGGAGTCTGCTGCATTATTATTCCAGCCCGGTGCGTTGCGCCAAGAGCCAGCACTCCGCACTCGGTGCGACTCCGCGGCGCCAGGTCCGCCGTCCGCGCGCGCTCCTGTTCTGTTCCAGACGTGAACGATCGACCGCCCGGTGGCGCGCACCTGTCGAGGGACGGAGCCTGTCCCTTTCTTGTCTAGAGCTTGAAGCTTTCCCGCGGTCTGGAAGAGATCAATTCCCACGGGAGAGGTGGTCAGGAGGTGCCAGCAGGCAGAAGTTGTCGGGTCAGTTTTGTTTTCGTTCGCCGATTCATTATTATCATTGACGTTATGGACAGCGTGGAGTTGTCCGATGCCCCCCCCCCCCCCCCCTTCCCCCCTTTGTTCCCCAGCGCTTTTTTAAAACCTAGGGCTTTCTTTTGCCTTTTCTATTATTATGTCTTTAATCAATAGAGACGGTAGGCTTTTACTGACAGTTGATTGAGAAATTATGTTTAGGGTCTCGAGAGGGCTTGGAATTACAGTACGGATCCCGATCTCCGATCTGCGTGGTGGTTTGCTTTTGCTTTTTTGATTGAGCTCTTGGGGTACTGGTGGTACTCCCTAGGACGGGACAGGACGGTACGGTACGGCGTGGACGAGTCCTCTCGGTGCGCGGTCGATCTATCGGTGTGCGAGAAATAAAGGAAGACACCGTCACTGTCTTTCTTTTCCCTTTCTGAAGTCCCGCTGTTCGTTCTCCAACGCAGCCAGCAGCTGCAGGGGAGAACAGCCGTTGACGGGTTGAGAAACTCGAAACGTCGATCATGTCCTTCCAACTCCCCCAGAACATCCCTGCCTCCCTACGACCTGGCGACGACAACAACAACGACAACAACAGATACTGGCGCGCCTCCTCTTCGACAACCACCCGGAGTGGTGCCCTCGGCGGATATGGACTACATTCCCAGCAACCTGGCAGCGGTGGCGGCGGCGGCAGCAGCTTGGCTAACAAACTGAACCACCTCTTCGACGGCGACCGCCACTTACCCATGTACAAGGACAAGCCGTACTTTGCGCCGCGGCGCACGGGGGGGTGGATGCCTGCGGCGGCGGGGGCGGCGGGACGGCGGCGGAGGAGGAAGCTCGTCTACGGGCTGCTCGGCCTGGCGCTGCTGGGCTTCGTCTGGTGGTGTCTGGGCGGGTGGGGGAGTGCCTCGGCGGACAGGCTGGCTGTGAACGGCTCCGGAGGACTGTTGAAGAAGGGCGGGGATCTGTGGAGCTGGGTGCAGAGCTTTGAGAAGCCGGAGAAGGATGCGACGGCGGGGAAGAAGGGCAAGGGGAAGGGGAAAGGGAAGGGGAAGGGAGGAGGAGGTGAAGGAGAGATCGATTGGGCGGCAAGGAGGGAGAAGGTCAGGGATGCGTTTATGGTCAGTTGGGATGGGTATGAGAAGTATGCCTGGGGTGGGTAACCTCTCTTTATGATGGGTCTTCTTTTGTTCCACGCATTTCGAGGCTGTCCTGCTGACGATATGATATCAGGCTTCGACGAGTACTACCCCATCTCCAAGAGCGGCAAGAATATGATCGAGGGCGGCATGGGCTGGATCATCGTCGACGCGCTCGACACCATGATGATCATGAACCTCACCTCGCGCGTCCAGCACGCGCGAAACTGGATCCACACCTCCCTGCGGTATAACCAAGATCACGACGTGAGCACCTTCGAGACGACCATCCGCATGCTGGGCGGTCTGCTCTCCGCGCACTACCTGTCGACGAAGTACCCCGACCTGGCGCCAATATCCGACGATGACGCGGGCGCGCCGGGCGAGGATCTGTACATCGAGAAGGCGACCGACCTCGCCGATCGCCTGATGGGCGCTTTTGAATCCAAGTCCGGAATCCCCTATGCGAGCGTGAACCTGAACACCTCCACCGGCATACCGTCGCATATGGACGGTGGCGCGTCGTCGACGGCGGAGGCCACCTCGGTGCAGCTCGAGTTCAAGTACCTCGCCAAGTTGACCGGCGAGGCGGAGTACTGGAGGCGGGTGGAGAAGGTAATGCAGGTCGTTGACGACCAGGAGATGGAGGATGGGCTGCTTCCGATCTATATCCACCCGGACACCGGGAAGTTCAGGGGGCAGAACATCCGTCTGGGGAGTAGAGGGGATTCATACTATGGTAGGTTGATATCCCTGCAGTTGAATGGCAATCTTCGAATTAACGATTGCTTCTTGCAGAATACCTCATCAAGCAGTACCTACAAACCTCAAAGCAGGAGCCTATCTACAAGGAGCTCTGGGACGAAGCCCTCATGGGCATCCGCAAGCACCTCGTCACCTACACCAAGCACGCGCAACTGACTATTGTCGGCGAGCGCCCCGACGGCCTGCACGGCGCGCTCTCTCCCAAGATGGACCACCTCGTCTGCTTCCTCCCGGGAGCTATCGCCCTCGGCGCCACGGGAGGCATCCCTCTCTCGGAGGCAAAGAAATCTCCCGACTGGACGGTCCGGCACGACGAGGAAATCCTCCTCGCGAAGGAGCTCATGAAGACCTGCTGGGCGACCTACCTCGCCACAAAGACCGGCCTCGCGCCGGAGATCACCTACTTCGAGATCGACGACCGCCCGCGCATGATGACCGACATGTTCCCGGACTCGACCATGACAAGGGGCAACGAGAAATCCTCACCAGCCAAGAACAAGAACGACCCGAACAGAAACAAGGACGGTGACCTGCACCTCGTCTCCCAGCCGCTCTACCCGCTCGAGGACCAGACCCTCGCGTGGCGCCGCGACATCGACATCCACGCCCAGGACCAGCACAACCTGCAACGGCCCGAGACGGTCGAGTCGCTCTTCTACATGTACCGCATCACGGGCGACGAGACGTACCGGCACTGGGGGTGGGAGATGTTCAAGTCGTTCGTCAAGTACACCGCTGTGGTCGAAGAGGAAGACGAGTCTGAAACCTCCTCAAAAGAAGGAGGAAAAGACACCACATCCAACTCCGAAAAATCCTCCTCCAACACAAACACAAACACCAAAGACGGCAAAGACAAAAAACCAAACTCATACATCCGCGCATTCACATCCCTCTCCAACGCAAACACCCTCCCGCCCGTCCCGCGCGACAACATGGAGAGCTTCTGGCTCGCCGAGACCCTCAAGTACTTCTACCTGCTCTTCTCCCCGCGCGATTTCATCCCGCTCGAGGAGACGGTGTTCAACACGGAGGCGCACCCGCTTCCCAGGTTCACGTTGAGCGGGGAGCTGAGGACGGGGTGGGAGAGGAAGCCGAGGAAGAAACAGAGCAAGGACACGTAGTCGGTTTTCTTCTTTGTACGTAGAGTAAAACTTTGTTTCTATTTCTTTCTTTTCTTCATTGTAATTAATGTATATTAAACCGAGCGGAGTTAAACAGAGCAGAGTCTTCCGGGAAGTACATACGTACAGTACCAATATCATGGCGATTTATTTCTTTCAGAACAACAATAATAGCTCATACCTATCCATGTCCTGTATGTATATATACACAAAATAAAAACAGACAATGTAATCCAAGGGTGCTGCTCATTCATTCATTAATCAATTACCTCATCTACTCTTAACTTACTTCGCTACCTACCGGCTCCTCCGCTTCACAGCAGCATCGATGAGCCGTCCATACCCCCTCACCGCCTCCTCGATCTCCCAAACCCGCAGCGCCTCATGATCTCCATGCGCCACGAAAATGCTGCCGGGACCATAGAGGTACCTCTTGATCCTTTCGCCATCCTGACGAAAACTCAGATCCAGATTCGGCACGTCCGTCCCGTAATTCACGGTCGTGACATTGAACCCGAGGACATCGGCGTCGATGTCCTGCGGCGGGTAGGCGTTGCCATTCCCGTTTCCCTCGTCGGTGAAGGCAATGGTAACATCACTGTCACCGCCAGTAGCGTCATGGACCGCCTTGCGGATGATCTCCTTCGCGCCCTCGACGCTGCCCGCGGCAAGCCGGACCGCGACGTCCGCGTGCGCGGACGCGGGGACGACGTTGGTCGCGACCCCACCCGCCACGGAGCCGATGTTGAGCGTCGTCCGGCCGTACTTGTCGCTCGCGGGGAGCCCGCCGTCGTCGACGGGGATGTCGCCCAGCTTGTCGAGGCGCAGCAGCGCGGGGAGGATGGCGGAGACGGCGCTCTTCCCGAGCCAGGGGTAGCCCGAGTGCGCGGCGCGCCCCTTGGCGGACACGGTGAACATGAGCATGCCCTTGTGGCCCGAGACGAGGGCGAGGTCGGTCGGTTCGCCGAAGATGACGGTGTGGAGGTTATCTTTGAGGGCCGGGCGGGAAGAAGGGACGGAGTTGGAGAAGTGCTTCATGCCGTCGCCGTGGACCTCTTCGCCGACGACGAAGAGGAGGCCCAGCGGCGCGGAGGGGTTTTGTTCCAGGTGGTGCAGGACAGCGAAGATCTGCGCGGCGACGCTGGCTTTGGCGTCGACGGAGCCGCGGCCGGAGATGAGGATCTCGTCTCTGTTGAAAGTCTCTGTCCCATCGGACTCAACTTCTTCTGTGGAAGATGGCAGAGACAGCGAATACGGAATAAACGGCGGGACGGTGTCGATGTGGCTCGTGAGGAGGATCTCGGGGGCGGGATTCGAAGCCGGATAGGCGTAGATGTTGAAACGCTCCTTGCCCTTCCCGGCGCCATCACCCTGATCTGGAACGATCTGCTTCTCAACCGTGAAATTGCGGGCCTCCAGAAACCGGATGATAAAGTCCCCGACGTCCTTCTCGTCGCCCGTCACCGACTCGATCTGGACGAGGTCCCGGTGGAAGGAGAGCAGGGGCGACGCGGCGATGACATCGTCCAGCCTGCTATTGCTGATGATGGTGCTGGAGGTGATTGAGGGAGCAGAGTCGAACGCATCATCCGCATCGAGCTCGACCAGCGGTTGTTGATTCCGGTTCTGGCTCTGCGGAGATGCGGGGTGCGGAGGGAGCGCCGCGGCGCCAGCCAGGAGGGCGGAGAGCAGATGGAGCTTCATCGTAAGGACATATATTATGGACACATGTATGACTGCTGGCTCGGGAAAAGGAACCGCGAGCCAACGGTCAGGGCATTGGGCTGATATGCAAGGAGGAAATGGAGAGACGTCGAGCTCGCTGCAGAGACAGACGCGAGCACGCGAGCGGAGAGACAGATCACGTGCTGATAGATGGACGCGGTGTAGATGATTTACCGGATTAGGAAGGTAAAGCACGGAGTATAGAACTTGAATCTTTCAGATTCAGGTCGGCCTACCGAGGTATGTATTTCCATACAGCTGCAGCAAACGTCTCTATGCATGTGCAGACCATTGGTTGATGAAATGCACAGCAAAATAGAACATAGTCCAATCCCCAGCATCTCAATCGAATCAAACTTAGAAAGCATTAACATCCAACGCATACACATACTTCCGCCCCGGGTGCTCCGACAACATCTACAGCTCCCTCTTCCCTCCCTTCCCCTCTGTACGATACGTCAGATCCTCCGGCCCATTCATCAGCGCCCCCTCATACATGTAATCAGCACAGCTGCTGAGGCTAGGTTGGAAAGGAGTGGTACGGCGTGAGAGGGTATATATCAACCAAAAGTGCCACTCGACTACAAATAGAGGCCAAGGCCATTAATTACAGTGAGAACTGGTATTTTGGTCTTCATCAACTATACGTAGACGGTGGAACGCATGGCTTGAATAGGAGGCATCATAAAGAAACCGATTCGACAATAGTACTGTGCTGAACTTCAAGACTTCCAGTCCAACTCATGGAATCTATGATTCAAGTAAGGAAGAAATCGATACAACCCGCAAAAAAGTAATAATAATAATGATAAAATAAGACGAGCAGATCGCAGATCGTGAGGGTCGCTGACCACACGTTGATGAAATGAGATGGTACAGCAGACAGTACGCATCGTGTCGTATTCATGTCTCTCAGCGGGCAGGTCGAGCAGCGAGCAACGCAGGAGTAGCCGTTGAGCTAAGGCTTAAACGGGGGTCCTATTTCGTGTACTGTACCTAACGTAACGTTCATGACGGAGTAGAGCTACGGAAGCTAGCAACTGCTAGCGGCAGACGATGATCTCCAGGCATGTTAGGATTAACAGCATACATGACGGGCAATCCCGATTCCCACTCCGCATGAAGAACAACACGAGGGGCGCAAGAAGGACGGTAGATGCTCCATACTAGGTATGTCGGACCGTGACGAGCAGATCCCGCGAAAGAGAACAGAGATCGGAGAGAAGGAAACCAAGAAAAAAAATCAAATATCATGACAGGCAGATGCAGCATGTTCCATATTCCAAGTCGTGTGCGTCTAGCCTATGTGATGAAGATATGTATGTAGTATGTAATGTAGCCTTTCAAGATCAGTTCAAAAACAGCCTATCCCAATGGCATACGTATATCATTAACAAAATAAACAAAAGAAGGAAATTGATAAAGGGAAAGCATAAGCTCGTAATTACAACACAGAGCTAGGTCACAAGACAAAGGTCATCAGGTTCCCGCCGCGCAAGCAAAAAGTCCCGAGAACGGTGATAAATGATTAAATGGTAAGCATATAAGGAAATGTCATGGGTTATCAAAACCCAGTTCGTGCAGTGTACTGTACTTTATATGAAGATGTCTTGCTGCTGGCTGGCCCGGCTACGTCCCTTGTGGTAGCATCTTTCATCGCGACCGCCCTCGCTGATGCTCCTTGCCGCCGCAAAACTCGACGATCAGCCGCTCCAGGTCGGAAAGCTTGTACGGCTTCGTCATGTAGCCTTCCATACCGACCTTGCAGGCACGTCCCAGCGCCTCGTCAGTCACGTCGGCGCTGACCGCGAGGACCGTCGGGGACGGCGGTAAGGATGACGCAGGGCTGTTGTCGTCACCGGAATCCTTGGAAAAGGAAGCACGGCGGCGCCGCCGCTGCCTCCCGTTCGCATCGCTTCCCGACTCGCCTTTTGAGCTTCTCAGGCGGTTGCGATGCTCATCAACTAGTTCAAAGATTCGAGTCGTTGCTTCATACCCATCCATTTCTGGCATCCAGAGGTCCATCAAGACCACATCGACTGGCTTCAGCTTCTTAGTTTTGTTCCGCTCACCTGGCGGATGTGACTTCTCCGGGACGTTTTCCCTGCCGTCTCGCGCAGAAGGGGTAGCGGGTGGAGAGTGAGATAGTAGAATCTCGTGCATGATGCGCACCGCTTCCTTTCCGTCATAAGCCTCGTAGACGTCATGGTATCCGAGTTTGCCTAGCATGTTGACCAAGATACGTCTGTTGATTTTGTTGTCCTCTGCCACTAGAAACGTGAGTGGATATTTTTCTGCAAGGGCACTGTCGTAAACATCACCACCGTTCGTGGTCTGAGGGCCGCACTTCGCAGTGCAGGAGAGGCGAGGGATCGCCTGAGAGGTACCGGCCTCTGTCGGATTCGGAGAAAGCTGTTGTGAAATCTGGCTGTCGCAGCGAGACGCAGACGCTTGGAGAGTCGAGACTGCATCGTCGCCAGAATTTGCCTGAGACGTGTCTTTCGACTTTTGAGAACTGCTCGATCCCCGTCGATAGCCACATCGTGGGGGCGTCGGGGTCTGTTTCGAAGGCGTAGCCGGCCTGCTGTCTGACTCAGCCGGGTATACAGGCACTCTGATCTCGAATTCTGACCCCCGGTCTGGCCCTGAAGTAGAAGATCGTACGCAGATCAGATCACCACCCATCTTCCTCGACAGACCCTTAGCGACAAGCAGTCCGAGGCCAAGGCCATCTTTGCTGCGCGTTGTAGAGTCATCCTCACGGGCGAAAGGTTTGAAGAGATTGGGCAAAAAGGCTTCCGGAATGCCTGTGCCCGTGTCACAGACTTTGATCAAGACCTGGTGGTCCTCGCTGGTGGAGAGGGTTGCGGCGACGGTAATCCGTCCGCTTTCTGTGAACTTCAGCGCATTGAGGAAAACGCACGAGATCAGTTTGGCAAGATCCCGCTCGTCGACAAGGAGATATTCGGGAACCGAAGGGTCGACCGACCACTCTATGATCTTCAACGAAGCCTGTCCGCTGGAAGACCGCAAACGAAGTTCGATCCTCTCCCCCAGTTCTGTCGCCTCCCCCGTGACGGAATCTGGCCGGTCACCGACATGGAGAGACTCATTGATGACCAGACGAAGAAGGTCACGGATCTTGGTATGCCTCGATGCAGGGCCCATCAGGTTGGCTCCTGCCGATCGCCGGGCAGCAAGCGACGGGCGCTGGGCAACAGCGCTGATGACAACCTCTTCTATCTGGCGCTCAGGGGGAGCATGGACAATCTTGTCACTCTCGTGAACGGCATTCTTCACCTCTTCACTGCGCGGTGAGAGCTGCCTCCGGGGGGACGATCGGCGTGACCTGTGCTTGGGCGGGGGGCCGAAGCTCCAGTCGACTGGGCTGCTTCGCCGTCGCTTATATGGGTTGACTCGAATATTGCTGCCCTCGATGAGAATGTTTGGGCGACTCTCGCATGCGCCTGTCTGCGATGACGGCACCGGACCACCCAGGATCTCATCCTCCCTCTCCTTTTTCGGCGTCTCTGGGATCTGCATGTTGAGGTCGTACGCATGGACGACGTTGTCGGCTGCTTCAACCGCCCGTCGAGCACTATCTGTGGATCGGGTAAGCCCCGGATTGCAAGCTGTGGATGATTTCATTTTTACTGACCTTGGATTATCTCGATGTTCTCCTTGAGACCCTGAAAGAGACGACATGTCTTTGCAGACTGCTTGCTTTCAAGGGCTTCCTGCACCGTGGCGTGCATGACGTCCAGCATGCCGACAACGCCTTGCATGGGTGTTCTGAGCTCGTGGGACAGGCTCCGAGCGTACGGCTTGAGAGGCTGAGACGAAAAGACTGTGTCTTGATGCGGGATGACTTTGCGCAACTTGGCCGGGGGCTTCTGCTTTATAGGAGCATTATTGCTATTCTCGACGCCAGCCGGCTGTTGGTCTCTCTTCGCAAAGCCGTCACCGTCCAGGATTCGCTGAAGCACCAGTTCCTCCAACGAATGCAGGATCATTTCCAGGTATGACCACGACAGGTCCCTCTTACGTAAACCTTCCTCGGACCACATCATTCCAAAATGAGCGAAACACTTGCCTTCCGAGAACAATGGGACACCCAGATAGGCCTCCGCCGAAAACGGCAGCTGGTTCGGATTGTCCTGTATGAAAGAGCCCAGCTTCTCGGGTATCAGAAAGACCTTGTCATGTTTCATGTGAGCGCACGGCGCACCGCAGGCTAGGTATTTGTAGTCTCTGTGCATCCCCTTGATCTCGTGCCCATCGTTGTAGTAGAAGGCAATACCCAACAGACACGAGCCCGGTTCCCCGATTGGCGGCATTTCGACGGCCGAGTCCTCGTCGTGGGACAGGATCCTCTTCGCCACAAAGCCATACTGCGCATTGCAGATGGAGGTCATGCCTTCCATCAGCCGTCTCCAGAACTGCTCCGTGTCCGCAGCCCTCAGTTCCTCCTTGAGTGCCACCAGCCGTTCGGCGGCATTGCTCTGGGCAGCGTCGAAATGCTTGGTGACCGACTCGAAGAACTGAGAATCATCACCGTGGACTGCAACTCCCGGACGGTCGCTGGACAGGCAGAGTGACTTGCGGGGGAGAAAGGGCAGCTGGCGACTGCCGCAGGCGTCGGGATTGGGAGGCCCTGGATTCTCAGGATGATCGGACATGGTCTTCCGCAAGCAGCTCGCCTCCTTCCGACCGGCACGGGATTCAATTGATCGCAAACACTGTGGGAGTCGGGAAGCCAGTGCGGACAATGTCCTCGGCGCGAATCATTGTTTGCGGACAATCTGAGATGTTTCTGGCGGCACCAGCGCTGTCGGCCATCAAGCTTCCTTTCCTCCCTTTTTCTCCCTCTCTGTTCTTTTCTGTTCCTTACTCCCCCGCAGGTGATCACACAGTAGTAGGGCTCAGCAGTCAGTTTTGGCTATGGTTTCCGCGGGCATACGTCACTTTGCATGCAAGCATTGAGCGACTGTGAGAGCTGCACAGAACAAGGAGGAGGAACAAAGGCTCTATACTGCCGCAGACCTATCTCCGTGATGAGCTGGGGGAAAGGCAGGGCACCGATTCGCAACCGCCGACGACCGCGGTTCTCGGGAAGACCTGACGACAGTGAAGAGGGGCTCAACGGACGCCTGCAGGCGCATTGAAGGAGATGGTATCAAGATTGGGTGCAGGGCCCTCGTCCACGGGGGACAGCGTGGGGAACGACCACACACCGCGGTGGATCTGCAGCACAACAAGAGAATCTCAGGGTAGGCTCAACGCAACGATCGAGAGGAGCAACGGGACAGGGAGGCCGGGGGGTCAGAGGCATGCAGAGACAGCAGACCGGCCTCCTGGGGATGGGGGGGAGGGAGGAGGAGCAGGATGGACGGGCAGATGTAGCACGGCGACGGCGAGGAGAGACCTGGGCTTATGCCTGTCGCGGTCTGGGCGCGGCCTCGGGTCCCGGGATGCCTGCGCCCCGATATCACGGCTCGCGTTGCAGTGGGAACTCATGGCCCCCGTCCGTCCTGAATTTTGGGATCCGGATGTCTGCAGGATGCAAAACGCGCTGGGTTCTTTATCTGTCCGCCTGCCTTCTTCCTCTACAGAGTACCTCAGGTATGCTCTGTCAGAATGCGACGCAGCGCGTCGTGGGATACGGAGTACGTCTGCGCCATCCAGTCGCCAAGATAATCGCTGCTAATTCTGCTCATTCCTGCCACCGGCTTTCCTGGCCAGAGCTCAGCTCTCCAGACGGCGGTCCCGCAGCCTGATCTCGACCGCGCACAGCCGGGCACCCAGGCTCTCTTGTCCCCGGCCGCGGGAGACGACGGAAGTCGACGAAGCGACGTTGAACGGATTCTAGAACGGGATGGACCCGCCACGCCTGTCGTCGCGTCTGGGTGTGGGGAGGAAATCGATCACCTGGTGGATCTTCGTCCGAAGTCGACCTGCTTTGCTTTTTTCCCGGGCGTCTGGTCGAGGTGGCACAGTGGGCCCCACGGTGCGTTTTTCTCGAAGCAATATTAATAAAATACCTTTTCAAATCCGTCCGCAGGTTCTGATCAGGACGGCTGTCGAAGAGAAACCCAGCCAGTCGAGGCTGATATATCTGTGCAACACTGACAGGTATGGACAGGAAAGGAAATCCTCCGGAGGGACCTCCCTCAGATCCGTTCACTTAGCACTTGGAGAGTGCTCTGTGCACGACCCTCGAGCCGGGCGGATCGCTCCGCATGTGCTAAAGAATAAAAATCTTGCCACTAGACTAGACGCCTAGTTTCCGCAGCATAACATTACTGACAGTACCTTTTACCGTGTTCATTATCTATCCGTTTACGGAGTAGGCATCCAGACCCCTGCTTCCGGAAGGTATGAGAAGAACTGCCCTCATGCTTTCTTACCTCCCTTGGCACTTAACGATGCAAGGTGCATGCATCATAGCCAGAGGCCACAGTCTCGCCCCGTCCCGTGACTCAGTCGTCGCCAAAGGCCACGATCATGGTCCTGCAGTGTAGCACTGCTGCGCTGGCGGTTCTTTGTTCCATTCTGCAGCGCTGGTCTGGGTGTGATCTTGGCAGGCATAGGGAGATCGAGGTGCAGGATGCACCGTACACATCCATCGGGGTTGACGGCAAGACATATATGCCTCCCAGATCAGGAATCTATCAGATGGAATAAATGTAGTTATGTATAACGCCCGACCGGATCTGCTAGCTGCCGACCCGGCCCTTTTCCCCCGCCTTTTCGCCGACGATCCATCGTCGAATTGGAAAAGAGTAAATAAGACAGGTCGACATAGACCCTTGCTTACTTACTCAGGACGCCCTGGGGCACCAGGTTGTATATACTATATTAGTGATAGCCAATCCGCAGTGACGAACCACGGGGCCGGTGAAGCCCAAGCCAGTGTTTCCCAATCGGGCACCGTACATACATAGAATGGATGTCACGGTCCACGGGTCACACGGAGCGGAGAAGTTTGACGCACTACGACATTATTACAGGTATATTATTGCCGAGAAACACGACCGCTCTAATTGACTACGGAGGAGCACTTTTTGTCTATCGTCCGACGCACCCGGCCCGGCGATTGACAGGTACCTATCCCTTTCTAGTTATAGCGTCTACGACCATGACGTTGCGAGGGAAAGAAAGTCGTGCCTACTTTACAGAGTGAAAGGCTATAGGTACCCAGTCGGCTGCCTGTGCCTGCAGCTTGTGATGTGTGTGAGCAGAAGAGATGGGAGGCATTCACTGCTTGTGCTAGCAGTATCTCAATGAGAGGGAGGATGCCGGTGGTTGCATTGGGCGGCCTCCAATAGACCCTAGAGCTGGATTCTTCTGCTCGTCAACGGCGGTATGTACTGGATGCAACTGCTGCAAGAGGTCTTGTGGTCCTCCACCACCGCCCGTCCGCGAGCAAAGGAGCAGCAGCCAGCGTGAAGGGCAACCGTTGTCCTCGCAACAACTATTCAACAATATCTGTCGTGCTGTGGTCGAGGCAGATGACTTCCAGGAGTCGATCTACAGAAACATCAGTCCTTCAACTGGTTTTCTGGTGGCATCTTTGCTGGAAACGGATCCCAGAGTGGAACGAGCTCGTCGTCGGTCAGTTAGCCGTGATTCTCTGAGGGGTTTCTACCAATACTAGTATTCCGGTTCACTCTTAGGGTGCACTACAATTCAGCGCCCCAAATTCTCCGGGTCCGCATTATGCCCACTGAGATCCTCGACGTCCATCAGCATTGGCTCAAGAATGAATTTTCAATATGACACGATCTGGGTTTCTGGCGGGTGCTGAGTACCGGCATCTGGATATCAGCGTCGGGACGAGTAAGTTGTGATAACTTCTTTTTCCCCCGACGCTCCTTTGCTAACTTTAGCTAGCATTGCAGGGTTTCTCTGGAACTTATTCCTCCTCAAGTAAAGAACCAGACCTGTTCATTAGTCCTGGCACCCAAGATCTTCCGTCAGTAGTTGTCGAAAGTGGTTGGTCGGAAAGCTGGCCTTACCTCCGTCAAGATATGCATCTGTGGCTTGCTGGTGGTGCGCCAACTGTCCAGCTTGTGCTCCTTCTTCGATGGTCAAAAACAACAAGCAATCGGGTGGGTGGAGTTCTGGAGGTTTATGGTCGAGATCCTGCCGGAGCCGTAATTTTGCTGGAAAATGAGGTACGTACTGTTTGATCTGTTTTATACCTATCAGATTAGAAGCTAACAGGGTTAGACTATTTTTCCCTCCACCTATTGTGTCTGCACCGCAGACAATTCTGATCACTCGTGGCCAGATTTTTGGAGCTCGCTTTTTCCAGGAAGAAATGCGAACGACATATACCAACTCTCGATATACAACTTACGACCGTTGGCAATGGAACGCCTTCAGAAAATGGGTCTCAATCCCGCATAGCTACGAGATGATTGGAGTTTGTTTGCACCAAAAGATTAAAAAAAATGTAACCAATAAATCTAGCCCTACAGAAGACCATGGATGAATCCTGGACGTCTGGGATGAGTAAGTTCTGACGGCCCCTGAAGTCAATAATACTTTTGCAGTCTTAATCTATTTTTCCAGGTATGAGGAGATGTCCTGGTTCAAATCCTCAATAACCTAGAGCCAGCAAAGCACTTTATGGACATTATTTTTGTTGCATGCAGCTGTAAGTGATTATCGACCCAACGGGTAATTATCATCATTCTCTTCTATAATTTCGCACCCCCTCTCTTCCCCTTCAACAGGTCCCTCAGTTTCCTTCTCAAGATCTTGCCACTGGGGTTCCTCGGAATCGAATCCACGAGTTTGATACCGCCCCGTAAGCGTTTATGGTTGGCGACTGTTTCGTTCAGCCACCGGTGGACATCTTGAATCACGGCCCTCTCGCCTTTACTACGCCTTGCTTCTGGACGGACGACAACAAATGCCAGCGGCAGCTCCGTGGCCTGCTCCTCCACCCAGACACCGATCACGCCGGCATCCTCCACGTCTGGATGGTCCAGCAATTTCCCTTCCAGCTCGCTGGGGATGACCTGCAGCCCTTTATACTTGATCATTTCCTTGATTCGGTCGCGGATCCGGATGAACCCTTCCTGGTCGATCGTGCCGATATCCCCGGTTCGGAACCACCTTCTCCCCTCATGGTCGACGACAAAGGCGTTTTTGGTCGCGTCGTCGTCGTTGATGTAGCCCCTTGTTACATTCGGACCGTGACACCAGATTTCGGCCGGTTTGGTCGTACCACCGTGACCGTCGACCCCGTCGACATCAAGCATGGTATCCGGATCCACGAATCGAAACTCCATATTCGGCGCGATGCACCCTACCGTGCCCCTCTTGTCCATTATTCGCGCAACAGGGACAGCCGTGGCAAGAGGGCTCGTCTCCGTCAATCCCCACGCCTGGTAGCAGTAGACGGTGGTTCCGTACGCCTCCTTGAATCTGGACTCGACGGATCGGGCGAGCTCCGCGCTCAACGGAGCCGCCGCGGACAGGATCCTCTTGACGCTGCGCAGATCGTAGCGGGGGACGCGGAGATCCTTCGCCAGGAGAAGGGCAACCGGAGGGACCAATGCCAGGTCCTCCGGCCGGTATCTCTGGATGCAGCCCAGATAGACGTCCAGGTCGAACCGGGGCATGACGACCACCGTCGTGCCTCGGAAAAGGCTGCTGCAGGTGTACAGGTTGAGGCCGTAGATGTGGCTGAATGGCAGAAAAGCGATTATGGTCTGCCCAGCGTCCGTTCCTTCAAAGACATGCTTCTGCCACTGCTGCATATTTGCGGTCATGTTTTTGTGCGTGCTGATGACGCCCTTTGCGCGTCCAGAAGTGCCCGAGGAGAAGCAGATGAATGCTATGCGGGTGTCGACCTCAGATGGCGGAGTCGTGGTCAGCTCACTTGGGAAGCAGGTAGTGGCCAGCGTCTGGGCCGCCGGCGTGCCATCGACCGAGCGCTGTCCATTTGCCTGGATGATCTTCCGGACAGAAGTGCCTGTGACGGCCTTTTGCGCAGTCTCCAGGAGCGAAGAATGTACAATGAGATATTTAGCCTCGCATATTTCCAGGTTCGCGCGGAGCTCCATGGCCGTCAATGCCGCACTGTTTGGCGACACTGTCGCCCCGCAGCCGATGATCGCATGGCAGATGATGGCGTAGTCGATGGTGTTGGGGCTGAAGAAGGCCACAACGTCGTTTGGCTTGACTCCGAGCCCACGGAGCCCATGGGCAAGAGCCCGTGTGCGACGTAAGACGTCGTTGAAGGTACGGAACTCTCCAGAGATGGCGTCGATGTAAATGGGCTTGTCGGGAGGGACATTCGATGGATTTGACAAGACGAACGAGGTAAGATCGATATCTTTGAGCAAAAGATCGGAATAAGGAGAGCGGTAGATCCGGGGCGACATCGCGAGGTCATGCAGACAATGATGAAAAATGAAGTCAAGTCCAGGAGTCTCACAGAGATATGGCAGCAGGACATTCTCTCCAGGCGCCGAGCGAGGGAAATTCGCCCGCTGTAATATGCAGTAACTGCCATAGGTTGCAACGCAGTAAGTTGCCGCAGCATTTGGAGGGCACGTATGTACCGGCTATTATTGCAATTATCCGTGGCATTGTGAAGTTCACAGTGTCTTGTTACACAGAAAGTCATCATGGATATGTGTTTGTGCACTCATATAATCCTCCTGTGCCCAGCTACAAAAGGAGAATCTTCAGTTGTAGGGCACGGATCTAGGGCCGACGTCTTTCTTCAACCTTACTGAATAAGCAGATCCCTCAGCACTGATGCGGCAGTAGCCGATTGCCATTCAGAACTGTGAATAAACGGGGAATAAAGTAAGGCGTCCTGTGGATCACTTTCCAATCACGATACTCTGGACAAGGTGTAAAACGTTGTAGAGCTAGCTAGTAGCCTCATCATAGGTTTGCAACATCGTTTGAAGGATGCCTCAGCGAAGATTCTTATCGAATGTTTGAACCATTATTGTGAAACCATACATGCAATCTGTATGAGGGACATCACAGTTGTGATAATTCCAGATCCGCCGTTCAGATCCAGAGATATAACCCGACAACAGCGGATGCAAATAGATCATATCTTTCCCTTCTCAAGAAATCTCTTAGGCAAGTCCACGTACCGCGCCCTCAAAAACTCAGCGACATTCTTTCCCAGCAGATCGTACGTCCGCGTAGTGTTGTATCCACCATCGAGGTGATCGTGCAGCAGGAAATGGACTGCCCACAGCCCGGGGAGTTCGAACCGATCGATCTTACGCCCCTCACGGTACTCGCCGCCGAGAAGTTGCTCCAGGAATGGCACAGTGAGCAGGCTCCGGAGCCACTCGTATTCCTCTGAGCTCCGCACCCAGAAGCCGACGTTGGCATTGCTGCCCTTGTCTCCGCTTCTCGCGTGGACGATCCATCCCAAGGGACCGCGGACGGTTTCGCCGAAGGTTGAAAGGTCGGTTGGATTCTCGGGACCGTCGGAGCTTGGTTGCTGCGCAGGATAGTCGCGCGTCACGGCTGGTGGGGGAATTTCGTGGACGGCGTCTCCCAGATGGACGCAGTGGTGGATAAGATTTTGGGGCATGAGGGCAACACTGTATTCATGGTATACTTTTGGAAGGCCGGAAGTGACTCCCTTGCAATTGTGGTCAGTCTAGTCTGGCGCAATATGAAAACAAGGAGAATTACCGGCTGGAAGGTTGCACCGGGGTAACTAAAAGAAAGGGGCAACTATGTCAGTCTTTATTCTTCACTAGGTCGGCGAGGAGACGGTCGGGAATTTTACCTGCACATAATCACATTCAGAACGGGCTCTACCCATTTCTCATAAGAGAGATCCTGCTTGTCTTTGGTCTGAACAAACACGCGGAAGTCAACGGTCGCTCTGTCCTGGGTGTATGGATCCGGCTCGGCGACACCGTGTGTCGAAAAAGTAATCGTGTGCAGCTTGGATAGGAAGGCTTCTCCAAGGCTGTCCCGAATGTTGCGCTCCAGCAAGGCGGCTTTGGCTTCAATGTCCAGTCCCACCAACGACCAGTGCAGCTCGGCCTGGTAGCGAGGCTGTGACGTGATGCCCACCTTGGTGGTAGGGGGCGGAGGGAGGCCAATCACGCCATTGACCTTGATTCGGTCTGGACCGATATTCTCCAGAGATATCTGATCGAGTTGGGCAGTAACGTCGGAGTTGTAGTAACTGCAGAGCTGAAGTCAGAACCAGACCACCTGGGAGTGGTTTTGTTAAACGAGGCAAGAAATGTACATACAAAGGCCCTTGGATTTCATAGACAAGCTGTGCTGTAACAGTGTCCTTGGTCACGGCGCCCCCAGTCTTCTGAATCTTGGTGATGACCACTCCGCCGGCACCATCGATCTCCGTGATGGGAAATCCAAGGTCCTCTTTACCGGGGATCGATTTGAAACCGGAGAAGTTTCCTCCTGTAACATATGTCGAGCATTCAATGAGATGGCCTGCAACTAGCGCACCAGCGAGCTCATGGAACTGATCTGGTTTCCATCCATGCCACCACATGGCACCTCCAATGACAGGGCTGGCGTCTGAAACACGCCCGCAGATGACAATATCAGCGCCACTCTCGAGCGCGTGAGCGACCCCTCGGCCTCCGAGGTATGCTTGCGCATATATTGGCTCAAAAGACAGTTTCTCCAATGGCCTTCCTGTAGAAATATCGATGAGTGCGGAGGCTCCGCCTTGAAGGGCAGCTTGGACTTGCGGTAGGACTTCGTCTCCTGAGATCCACGCAGCTTTGAGACTCAGTTTCTGTGCCGTGACCATCTCCTGAACTTTGGTGCATAGTGCCTCAGCGTCACTGGCGCCGGCATTGACGATGACCTTGATGCCTTTCTTCTCAATGGCAGACAGCGCGGGTTCTATGGAGGTGAGGAATGATTTCTCGTAACCGAACACCTGCCTGGTCCCGTTCTCTATGATAGATAGAAAATCAGCACAGGCGTATCAAAAAAATCGCCGGCATTAGAAGAAGCAGACGCGACACCTATGCTGCTCAATTTCCTCGCTTGTGCAGAAGGCATGTTCGCTTCAGACATCCAGTCTCCGACGAGGATGTCAATTTGCTCCTCTGCGTTAGTAGCAGCGATGAAACCATGCCGTCGATCCAGAGTAGAGCCGGAGACTCCCTGACCAAGCATCAATTAGTACCTAGGTACTCGTGCCTATCACGTGGGGCAACAGTAAAAAAACTCACGCAGATTCGAACGGCCCGAGAGGGGGATCTGGTTTCCAGGGCTGGCATTTTGGTACGATTCACGATCGCTGGCCGCAGGGACTGGTTAGGTAAAGACTGCCGAAGGAGTCCAGTTATCCCAGAATAGTGAAGTTCCAGTTCGGGGCAGCCTTCAAAGATTTATTCTGCATGTGGAGGCTCGGACAAGGCGTCTCAGCACGCCGAACGGCAACCTCGGCGAGGAGGAAGGCGCGTGGTTGATGCCCCAGGATCGAATTCACCATCCTCGAAGCGCATCACATCCAGATAGACACCTAAATGTTAGACACATCTTGCTTTTCATTCTACTCCCACTTGACCACCGCTAACTTGTAGAACATGTCGCATGTGAATTTTAAAAGCAATAATCTTCAGGTTAGCATTCTGTATTTCCGACGTGAATTTGGTAAACCACGCCAATTTCTGAGGCTTTTCCGGAACGAGAGACGGGAAACTTCTGCACCAGTACAGAGCACAGTAACATGCCATGTCGTATTATCCAGTTGACGATGGCGCATCATGCCTGATGTCGGGACTCAGACCGGGCCGGGACGCCGATCGGCCGGACCTCCAGAAGATAGCACCAATCGGCGTTCATCCCGATATGGATACAGTGGTATCTTTCCCCGCAGCACCCCGGATATGCGGAGGAGTCACGATGAGACTGTTGCTTCCCATTGCCGCGGTGCGCGCAAGGGCCCATGGACGATTTCTCCACAGATTTCTGGACGTCCCTACCGTCACTTGAGACGGGCATCATCTTCGCCGTTGTTATTGGGATCCATGTCGGGCTTTAGCATTTACCTAGCCCTGTCATTGGATCACTTTCTACGGGGCACCAGTCGAGCAGTGCCAGTGCTTTGCTTTCCACGTTGGATCAAACAAGCATGGATCAGGTGGCAGGTCTGATTCTCAGCTTCGAATATCTGGATCTAATCTAAATGGTAGTAAGGGTTCCGCAGAATTTCTTGGTGACCTTATGTCAAAGCTTCTCTTTCTCTCACTCAACGATAACTGTCACCACACTCCTCCATTATCACGAACGCTCCTTGGAACACATTCTTCTAAATAGGCAATAGTCCGTCTGAGACTCTCGTCGAAGGGCGGGTCCTCTGCTTTTGGGTTATCGATATCGATGTCGTCTGGGAATCGAATGTCAAAACCATGTCCTTCACCTGCCACCTGCTCTAGGAATACTCTAACGTCATTAGATCTAAGCTTTTCGAACACTTCAGAGCTCTGGTCGAAACCAACGAGGATGTCTGAATCACCATGGAGAAGAGCAGTTGGCGGAAACTTCGAGCTCAGACCGAAGGTCACGGGGAAAATCGATCGAACGTGCTCGGGAATGATATCTGTGCCTTCTTCGAGGATGCGTTTGGACAATCTGAATTCGTCTCAAAAATTCCGGTACCAAGGCAACCTTGGTGCATTGCAGAGATCCACTTGAACCTTTTATCCGTCTCTGGGTCTGAGGGAAACGGGTATCCGTCCAGAACTTCGCGATCTGGATAAAATTTATACGCCAAGGGTTCCCTAGAATCTCCAGGATGCAGCTACCCCTGCTGAAGTGAGAAGTCCTCGGCTCAACCTATCCGTATTGAACAGCCATGCACGCAGCCCCTGTTTCTCAGATGTGGGTGAATCCCGCAGGGAACGGGAGGTGGAATATCTCGATAGTCAACAATAATAGCTGTGTTAATAATAATGAATCAGCCGAGACAAGTATTCATCCCTACTCACCTATACATTAGATATCTATATTATCTACATTTCCCACTGGGACCCGGAGCAACACCCGTTACAGGACACCAATTATTTAATTCCGGGACTTCTACAGCAACGACGCAGTGGTGATCCGCTCTATCCGCTCAAAAAATTGAGTTAATTCTCTCAAAGATGAGTAACTTCTTGAATGGTGGTGGGATCATCTACCGGCTGGAGATTGGTGTGGGTGAAATCCGTTGAGATGAGATCTGGACGGTGAGGGTGAATCCCGCCGGGGAGATACATGGACATCGATTGTCGTTGACTCTGATGATATGTCTCCTATTATTCATTTCCTTTCTACAGCTGTTCAGAGTTCTATCATACAGATTTAAATGCCATAAATAGCTTTCTCTCGTGGGTTTTTTTTATCTATACAGTCTCATTCTTTTCCAGCAGCACCGCGCAAACAAAAATGACTCTCCTTCAACCCTTCCTCATCAGCATCCCACAGACAGGGATCACTGCACTCATCCTGCTCTCCTGCTAGAAACATACATCATATTCCAGCGGCGCTTCTTCCATCCACTTGCACGATATCTCAGCCCTCTCATCGCTTCATTGACCAACGTCTTGAAGACATACTACATCTACAACCTCAATCTACACGAGAAACTGGTGGAACTGCATCTCCAATACGGCCCTGTCGTGCGCATCGGTCCGAATGATCTGCACTTCTGGACGCCCGACTCGATCGCAACAATATACAAGGGAGGGAGGATGGTGGGCAAGACGGAATGCCCTTACCGCGTTTCGACCTGATCTGTTTGGGGGGAGGGATGAGGATATGAGTCAGCTCTATTTCCTTCTTGGCAAAAAAGCATTCAATCAGAGAGAAAATAACGAAAACTGGTTTTGACACAGATCCACTACTACCACTAAGCAGGAGAGGGCGGTCAGGCTTGTTAGCTCGGGAATAGGGGAGATTGAGGGGGCGTTCTTGTGTAGAGTATCGATGAAGAAGAGAAATGGTCCGTTGGAAAGTAGTTGAAAGAACGAGGGTATGGCTATTTATTGTCTACTAGTACCAAAAAGGATGAATGTAGCTTATATATATACCTGCAGCTGTGGGGTTGTCCTTATGGCCAATGGACTGTGAATTCACTTATGTATACAGTATATAGAGGATCTGAAAAATGGCCTTCCTGCAACGCTTGATCTATTTTCTTTTTCAAATAGCAGGTACATTTATATGTCTTTTTTTACTAAATTTTTTAAGCAATGACAAGTCGAAAAATCCAAAGCGACTGATACTGATATTGTGGACGTCATCCCTTGCCGACACCAACCAATAACCAATGACTCTATTCTACCCACAAAGCATCAAGGGATTGACTGCCAACCAACTAGTAGCTCCACAAAGATTCCTGCTGTGATAATCTCCATCATTCCATGGAAGTCGTCTTGCCCTTTTTGGGCTTTGATTTTGTAAGTCCCGTCGGCCACCCTTTGTGGTCCCTGCCCCTTCTCCTCCTTTTCTCCTCATCCTGAACCGATTCATGAGAAATGGGATTCATATACATGATAAATGTTTTATTTAGCAATCTCAGATTCGTGCTTTGTGTGGTGGTGTTTGCCAGCGCCATTTAGTTACATAGATTATTTCTCGAGAGCGGTAGGGTTATATATACCAGGATTGCGAGTGCGGGTGGTCTCTGAGGATAATCACGGGCGGTCAGCTGTCGATTAAGCAATTGAGGGTGGAAGAGAGAGTTCGATAGGCTAGATCCTCATGGGAGATCCTAGATCTTACGATCTTGTGGGACACTGAAGGGGACAGACAAGCTCCGGTGTTGAGCATTATTGAGTGTTTTGTAGGAACGGGTTTCAAAGGCTCTTGCTAGATAGAGCGTTATCTTCTGGAATAACTGATCTAGTGCGGTAGTAAAAAGGTACTTCCTATATGAAAGAACCTGCAGAGCCATGAATGATGTCCCATTCGTATGCAAATCACCCAGTTGCTGACCGTTAAGACCTACTAATCAGCCCAAAGGTGTTCATTCAGGTGCAGTAAACATACAGAGGCGAGCTGATAGGTTTCTTCCAGCCCGTTTCTTTCGAGTTTCGGTCATCATCCCCGCCGTCTTTGCCAACCACATGTGCGTTATTATTAATTCATTCCTCCAGTGGAGACCGAAAGGCCGTAAATCTGTAATTCATTTTCTTTAAATCAATAAATGCAAAGCCCGGAGACTCCCGTCTAATCCTGTCGTCCCTTCAGTAACCGTTTGGTGACCTTGTCCTTCTCTATGATGTAGACGTATGCACCCCAGCCCGAGAGGGCGTCCCTGTCGACGGCGTTCAGGAGGCATTGGGAGATAGTCTCGAACAGCTCTTCGGGGCCCTATATCGTTATCAATAACCAATTCCGGAGGAAACGGGTGGTCGAACGCACCAGGTCCGGCTCCCACAGACTCTCACAGGTACCGAACAGCTGCTCACTGGCGGTGCCGCTGACGATGAAGTCCTTGGCGTAGTCGATGCACCCGATGCTGTCGAACCCGCAGATGAACGGCTTCCCCGTCGTCTGGTTTATGCCCGCAAGCACGGGGCTGACGAACCACGGCCCGAACCGTCTCTCGTACAGGGTCGAGCTGATCAGGTTCGCCAGGGTCTGCGGGGCGATGTGCCGCTCCTCGCGGAGCCGGTACAGGTTGACCTTGTAGCGGAGGAGGTCTGATACGGTGGCGATGTCGGTCGCGAGGCCCGTCAGACCGAGGTAGGTCGATGGGGCGTAGTTGAAGATCTTGGGGAAGTTGTTCGACACGGTGAGCGCCTGCATGCCTAGGCGGAGATCGCAGGCGATTGCGACGCAATCCTTGCCCACCATGGCGACGCAGGCGCCGCCATCTGCAGAGATAGGTCAATATGCTGTTGAGGGAAGCAGCTGGAGGCAGGGAAGCAGGCGGGAGACTGTACTTATATCGAAGGGAGAGGTCTGTCATCGGTTAGCCTGGATGCACTGTTCACCAACGTGGACGGAGACACTCACCATGGTCAGAAGGGACTAATTATTACGGATTGACCAGAAACGGGAAAGACGAGGAGCTTCCCAGGAAGCAGAAAGGGTCTGATGGCAGGTTATCGGGGGTGCTGGGCGGGCGGTTGAGGTCGCTGATGCTCGTCCGCAGCGCATCTCAGGTCGAGACACGCGTGCGCAGCCCAGGGAAGCTCGGGCCGCCCGCCAGCTCGTCCGGATGACGATTCGCCCGCTGCCTACCCGCCGAAGAAGGGCATCGAAGCAGCGCAGCGGCAACTTCTCCGCTGCACACTCCCTCTCTTCTCTCAGGAATCAGTTAAAGGGAACTGTTCCTGTATTTGCCAGCGTTGCTAGGTATCTTCGCACAGTGTCTGTTTCACTGCGACAACTGCTCGTCCCGCAGCCGCTCAGCGTCCTGCTGACGCTGCCCCGCAATTATATCAAGCCCACTTTGATCCACGGGCAGCCATGAGCTCCCACGTCGTGGTGATAGACTCGACTGCTCGTCGAGCAGTCGTGAAGACTACTCCGCAGAAACATCTGACTGACATCTTGCAGGAGGCGTGCTCCAAGCTTGGCCTCAATGCAAGCCAGTATGGATTGAAGTGAGTCCGCAGCGCCTCTTCCTTACCGTGATGCGCGAGTGACGGGGGTATCGATCAGGCTAACTTTATCGCGAACATAGATACCAGGGCCGACAGCTTGATCTTTCTCTCTCCGTCCGTCTTTGTGGCCTCGGCTCCGGTGCGAAGCTCGAGCTGGTCCAGCTCTCGCGCTCTCCATCTGTCGTCTCCGTCGCATTACAACTACCTGAGTCAGAAGCGCAAGGTGTGTCCAACGCGCGTCTTACCGACAAGTTTCCGAGCTCCACCACGCTATGGATGATACTACGGAAGTTCGAGGCCGGGGTAGCGGGTAATGGGTCGACCCGGAATCTGACCGCGAGAGGAGTCCCTAGCGGAAACGCTGGAGACGGAAGACTATACTACCAGACCCCTGTCATACACGTCATGGGAAGAGAACTGTCCTCCTTCACAGACCTGCAGAAATCGCTGGCGCAGCTGGGGTTCAACAGCGGGAATATCCTCCTGAGGTTGAGCTTCCGGATCACCCAAGAGCCGCTTGAGGAGGCAATGTTGAAGATCATGGACTACTTCAAATCCGTCGAAGGTGTTGGTGCTGAGAACGCAGATGCTGCTATACCTGGCCATACTTCTGTGGTGACGGATGGCACAGATGAGCAGACTTCTCCTGTTGATTCTACGACGACGACAGACCAAGCCCCTCCGGCTTCTACTGCCGCACCAGAACCAGTGTCACAACCTGGTCTGCCTCAAGTAGCGCCATCGACACCGTCTGTTGACTCCCGCCCCGTCACCGTCTTCCGCCCGCCTTCCAGCTCAACTCCTCAGTCAGCCCAGGCTGCTTACGACGAGGAAGATTACATTCCGACAATCGAACACGCCCAGGCCCACCAGCGCCGACTCAACCTTTCCTCCCGCCCAACCCGTCTTCCGACCGACGCGGAGATCGCCGCCAAGGAAGCAGAAGAGCGGGAGAAGCTGGCCAGCATTGCAGAAGTGGAGGTCAAGATCCGGTTCCCCGAGCAGAGCCAGGCGGTTGCCAAGTTCGGGCAGAAAGACACCGGCAAGGCGCTTTACGACTTTGTGCGGGGCTGTCTGGACGAGAGCATCGCGGGCGAAAAGTTCACCCTGTCGTTCTTCGCCGGCGGCGTACCGGGTCCGCTTGGAGGAAGCAAGAACCAGAAGACCGTCATCCCGGAGTCGGATAGCACGTACCTGATCAAAGATCTCGGCATCAAAGGGCGCGTACTGGTGAACTTCTCCTGGGACCCGAGCGCCTCGGCCGCTGCGCGCGGAAGCGGCTCCAAGCTGCTGAAGCCGGAGCTGAGGAGCCAGGCCCAGGAAATCAAGGTCCCGGAGGTGCCGGCCGTGGCGGAAGACGAGCCCGAGGAGGCGAGAAAACCCAAACCGGAAGGCCTTGGTGGTGCTGCTGCATCGAGAGGTGCTGCTGGTGCTGACGAGGGTAAAGCCGGCACAAGAAAGGGCGGCGGAGGGGTGCCGAAGTGGTTCAAGATGCCGGGGAAGAAATGATGAAACGGATCATCGAATACGGAACTAACTAGGTTTTGTACATCACCTTTGCTCCAGGAGGCGTGGTTCTTTTCTTTCAGAAAGCCTCCGCGTCCGAGGGAATATCTGTCTGTCATGTTGAATAGATGAAGATAGTTCTAGCATCCGAATGAGACTTAAGCAGTAATGAGTCTAATGACCGGTATGTGGAAAGTTTCCAGAAGGGATCGGATCATATGTACGGAGTTAGCAAGCTACGACACGATAAGGGAATACAGTAACAAGTTATATGCACCTCACGGAAAGCGGATTGATAGATTAATGGCGTTTGTGAGGTCGAGGAACCAGTTGTCCGATGCGATTGAATTGAACCTCAGGAAACCTTTTCCTCCACAGCATTATGACAGCGAGCGAGAACAATACAAGGCAAGTAAATAAGGGGCCAGCCCGAGACCCCGTGCTTGCTTGGTTGCTTGTATTTTTTTCCCTTTTTATTCATTTTCATTGGTATTTGAACAAACTGGCTTTTCCGATACGACCGACCCAAATCAGGACGATCGAACCCACCCAGTCTTTTCTGTTCTCTTCATTACCCATATAGGTATGATGCTGCCATGCCTTTGCCAATCAATCGTTTCTTTCCGTTCATCCCGTAGTACACAAGGAAATCCACAAATGAACAAAAAGAGACGCGGTTGTTGCAGTTGCTGTTCTTGTTGCAAGCTAATTTCCCCGTCCCAGCTCCTGCTCGATCCCAACAGACACCCTCGTCACGCATCCACGTGGACTCGTTGATTGCAAAGAGGACGTTTAGTGAGCGCGACGGGACTCGGCGATGATCTTCTGCATCTCCTCGACCTTGCGCTTGGCGCGGCCGTAGGTACCGAGCTGTTGTGAAAGACGTGTGTTAGCATTACTGTCCTGTAACCATTGGGGGTGGGGGTGGTCTGCTTCCGAGTCCTCCACTCCACCAGCCTTAGCGACATGAGAGATGTGCATGGCATCTTCGAGTGTAGACTGCTTTTTTTTCCTTTCCAAACTCCATCCACTAGCAGCCCATTGGAATTGTAGGTAGATAGAAAAACTCTTCCGCAGACCGTAATCCCCCAAGCCCAAAGAGACGAAATTTGGAGTTTCGCATAAATAACGTAAACGTACCCTCTTCTTGGCGAGCTTACGAGCCCTCTTGTCCTGAGAGTTCCTCAGGAGTTCGACCACACGACGCTCATAAGGGGCAAGACCAGCGACCTCCTTGATGATCTCGCGGACGAAGGCAGTGCGGCGGGAGAGGTGGCCCTTGGTGCGGCTGATGCGGCTCTTGGGGGTCTGGAAGGGCGTGGTTTTCTATATTTTGCAGATAAGAAAAAAACCCATGTCAGCTTTCTTTTTCCGTTCACTTTATGTCGCGATTCAAATTCATTTCCAATTCCAATCCCGTGTAATTCGGCCGCCAAGGTATCCCGGTGACAAGATCTCGAGAGCGACTTTGCGACGCGACGAGACAACAAGCAAGAAAATGACATGCTAGTGTGAGTTTTTCCCTCTGGGGCGCCCTTTTTCAAAGGCCGACTCTCTCTTGACGCCCATCGACATCGCAGGCCGCGATTCCGAGACACAAGACACCGGCCTCAACGATAGAGCACGGGTGGGGGGAAAGGAGGAAAAGGGAGGTATCACGTACGTGGCCCTTGTTCAAGCCGACAACGATTCCGGTGCGCTCTTTCGCCATCGCGACGGTTGGTGACAGGGGGAGGTTGGCGACGGTGGTTGCTGGATGGAGGTGGTCGTCGAGTCGTCGATTGTCGATGGTGGAAGTTCGATAAAGTTCGCGGAGTTTTGGTTGGATGCGCCTGGAGTGCGTAGGCGAGAAGGCAGGGCTTAGGGCTTAGGGCTCGAGACCTAGCCGGGACCATCGGGGATGGTCGGAAGCCCGATCCGCCAAGCGCGCGGGTTGCCAAGAGCCGCTAACCCACAGCGTCCCTGGGTCACGTGCTCGCCGGGGACCTCCAGGACACTTCCGCCTGGAATGAATCAACTTTTCGACTTCATTGAAATTTGGGCGATTTGTAAATAAAGCTTAGGAAATATTCTTGTTCAGGGAAAAGAGCTTCGTCCATATCGTAATATTGACTTTGGAAAGATGATGATATTAGATCACTTTGAAAAGGAACATAGCGAGTCCTCAAAATCCTACTTTCTAACTCCCCAGCACCATCCTTATTTATAAACTCCATAACAGCCTCTCGTATATATCAGAGGAAGGATGTCTTCTGAAGCCTCTACCACCTCTGATGTGCATCCTGCACCACATCATATCCCTAGCACCACCGCTGCGTCTCAAGATCACCGATCCCATGAGGGCTCCTGGCGTAAGGTTTCTCTCCCAGAGAAGACCTCGTAGCGGGGTTCCCAGCCTCAGCTCAGGTCCATCATTCATGCGAATCGCGCCTTCATTATAGATACTGGCCTCTTTGACACCTTTCATGCGACTGATGCGCATAGATCAGACGACCTCCAGGACCAAACGAAGGTCCTCTTTCTGATTGATGAAGGAAATTTGACCGTTATGGAGCGAGAAGCGAACAGGGAGAAATATTCTTGAGGCTGTTGTCACTTCACGTAACCATTTATGGCGAGCATGGAACCATGGGATGTCTGTGTCTCCCATTAGCATGATCTTGGCTGGTTCGGAGACCAGTTTCTCCAAAGGGACGATCTCAAGCAACAGATATCAGTTGTAATTCTGAGATTCATTATTTGTCAAGCTGTTAGCAGCAAATGGTTGTTGGGTGTTGTAGTTGCCTAATGCTCTGCCTCTATGAACTGCTTCGATTCATGTTAGTTACATTCTGGCTTGGATCATACTAAAATACTAAAAAGCCAGTACCAACTTAATATGTTTTTGTTTAATCCTAATTTCAAACTTGATAGTTAATTACTCCATAGTAAGTAGTCAAGTAGCTACTTGCTTGAGTTTTTAGGACTACTGAATTATACCGCAAATATCGTCGTATTCTAATTAGCATACTCCATATTACTACTGATTTAGCTATATGCAGTTAGAAGTAAATGAGCGTATCCAAGCAACAGAACTAATGACGTCAGTCTCTATTGAGTGGTACCAGCTCGTATAATTATGGGCTAGAATCACTGTTCTTCCAACTCAGTGAAGTAGCAGCAGTACCTATTCCCTAAACTACTAGCGAGTGACTGCTGTATTTACACTCAATAGGCACTGATAACTTGTCCTAAAGAAACTTCCATGATTATGAAGATATCTTTTTTCTTCTACTAATAGTCTTGAGCTTCCACTTTCCCATCTATCGCACAAGTTCATCTCCAGACTGTCTTTGAGCGCTTGCCAGAAGTGAACAGCTACAGATAAGGTCTTTTCCACAATTCGATCTATTTTATCTCCCACAAGTGGATGCTACTTGCTTTTGTACAACTATGAATGCCTTTGCATATGCTCAGCACTTAATCAGTCCGCTACTACTGCTCTTTTGTGCAGTAAGATGCTCTCTGTCTGGCGGATCTCTCCTTCTTTACTCTTACTTCTGAAACATGCCAGGTATCTTCCCCAGTACATCTGAAAACAGACAAGGACTATTTACAGGCGCGGCACGGCTAGGGAGAGTCGAACAGATACGCCCAATGCTGTATAGTATGGTTCTATACACAGTTCCGCTGTACGTCTAACTCTTGCGAATCTTTTAGCTCAATTACTCAATCTACTTAGCTAGGTTCCACCATTTCAGCGAGAAACAGCCGGTTATCGCTTCGCCGGCATTCACAATCTTCCAATGAATGAGGGAATTCAGCAACGCGACCATTTCCGGATCACGCCTCAAAATTACCAAGATCTTACCCTATTCGACCATGGAAAATAGATCCAAGACAATCATATCAATGAAAGCCGTTTACCAAGACGAATTCTATTGCATACCACATGCAGTACTTGATTATGGTCAAGAGTTTCCAGTGAATAGAATCAGTGAAAACTTCTTTTACTGCTTTGAAATGGACAAAGCGTAAAGATATGTCTAGTCCAAGAAGTCAGCGAAAAAAATATGAGTCTGATCCAAGTTCTATTCATCATGAATGTATCATTTCTATCCTGGAAATAGCGTTGAAGGTCTCAAAATTTAACTCTCTGGGCACTTTTCTTAGCACATCTCATCCCTCCGCGGTATGGCATTGAAATGGTATGCCAAGCAAAAAAATCGCTGCAAGAGCAGGATATAGAAAGTGGATGATCCCGCAGTTGCAAAGGCAATTTAACATGAATACCTCAAGGGCTCTTTTACTCCATAGCTGATGCCAGACCTGGCCAAACTTCCCAAGTGTTTGTCCACTGTTTCATATGCTTGACCGATATGCAAAACATCTGCAAGCTGATATTATCGTGAGTACTCGGATAACTTATTCATGCGCAAATCAATTCTGATTTTGATTTAAGATATCCCGACCGCCCCAAATATCCTATCCAAAGAGGTTGCTCCAGAGATGGCTATGGAAATCTTGCGCCCATGGCGCAAGCACAACTGATCTGCTCGCAGTTTCTCTTGCTCGTGGTGTCTTTCCTCGGTTTACACCCTGTAAAGGAGTGGCTTAAGCGTCTCGCCCCTTGATTGTGACCGCGCGAGGATGAGCGCAAAGTCCACTTAGATCCTGACGAAAAGGAACTCAAGAACTTTCCTCAACAACTTGCGGAGCTTATGATCCAGATTGATAGCATTGCACGGGCTGTTGGGGCAACATCTGATGCCTTGGAGCAGCAGGCTTTCCCTACAAGGCCGGCCACTGTATAACAGTGATCATCACCTCAATCTGTTCACTCGGGGCCTGCACAGTCTGTCATTGAAAGGTATAGAAGTCCATGTTGAACGACAGATGACAAGAACAAAGACGTCGAGCAACCACTGTTCCGACAACAGACTGGATCGAGTCATTATGTGTTTGCAATTCTTAAATGCCCAGTAGTCAGTCCGCTGCTCCTTCTTCTTCTTCTTCCCTTCTCCTATCTCCTTTCCAAGGAAAAAAAAAAGAATTTTTTAAAAATGGCCGAAAATGGACAACCGCAGATACAATCTTGGTTACAGCCAGCTCCAAGACAAAATGAACCTGGACGCCACTGTTGAATTCACTGCCCCAGGAAAGAATGGACCTCTACATTGGAAATCTGCTTGTGGGCTCCATTGATGAACTCACTTATATTAGAAGCACAGTCTTGACCTGCTCGCAGGTGCTGGAAGCGACGCATCGCACTGCAAATTATTACATTCAAGCAGGCCAAAGACTGGGTTGTTAAGAATTGTGAGGACACGGATCTTTCTCTAAAATACCTCAGGTCTTCTGCAAACGTTTGCAGATCTATGTTACTTGAATCTTATTTGAATAGTATATTTAACTAATCAGCAGTATAACATTATCCGCAAGCAAGCAGCACGCAATATTGTCCATCAGATTCACAAATGATATGGATCCTGAGGAAGGCTTCCTCAGGATCTCCTATTATCGAATCTTGTACAGTACTTGGCTGACATCATGCTGTCATCTATATAGAAAAACTATGCTTTAAGAGACACAATATAATTAATATGATAACTATATAGAAGAATACCCCTTCCACGTATCGGCCTTGTTCGAATATTACAGTTCCAAAAAAAAGAGTCTGAATATTCTAGCTGTGCTTCAAATCTGTGAGCATGATTCTGTTTGTCAAAGACTGAATTTCTTTCCTGGGAACAATGGACGCATTTCAGTCAGTCATAAGAATCAGGTACAGAATCCATGAAGTTCCCGCATTTTTCAGACCCTGAAAAATAACACATGCGAGACTTGATTGTTTCGACATGGGCCCGTCAATTCTGGAAGAATTTGAAGGTGAAAGGAGCAAAAACTTGGATCTCCACATATTGTATTCCAATAGGCACAGGAAACTCAAAGTGATCGTTTACCTCGGCGACGCGAGAGAAGAAAATATCCTATATAGTAACAGGCTACCCTGCCGACCACTTCTATCAAAGGAACGAAACTAATTGAGTGCAGAATCACTAGTATCGGCGACTTCTGTTTTCATGCACTCTCCTTCCTCTCTCCTGCTTAGGTTCCTTTTGTCTTTCAGGTTTCCTTGTCTTAGCATCGAAACCCCATTAAGAATTTATTGGCAGGATTCTCAGAAGAGAAAGGCCAGAAAAGCTCATTTCTAAAAATTTAAACGTTCCTGACAAAAACCACTGATAAGTACTTGCAATTTAGCAACTGTTACATCATACATAGTATAAAATCAAGGAGCCTTTGTTATCGAAACATTTTCGGACCCACCGTGAGTGGATAGGGGAGAAGGAACAACTACATATTAATTGCGGGAGACAGAAAGTCCAGATGAATGACAGTTTCAACAATAACAAGTTTTCAAACTTCCAATCCAGACGTACATTCTTTGTAAGTAGGTACATACTTATGCCATACCTTTATCTACACCATTCTAATCATGCAAATCAAGTCTATCTGGCCGCGTCGCTGATGGCAGCATTATTTCTTCCAATACGTGACCCATGGACAGAAATGGGCGTATAGTTTTAGAAGAGGATATCTTACGGTTCGTGCCACGGTACGCAGACTCGAAACCTTGTCAAGTCATCAGCAGAATTTCAAAAAAAAAATACATCTTGAACATTATACAGTACAAGTTGAAGGTTCTTTTTTTTTAAAAAAAAGTATACATTTATCCAATATCATCTCCAACCACATCATTGAGCCAAAAACAAGTTCCTACCTCACCGAACAGTGGATGCCTCTGAATCTATCTTTTTTTTTACATAGAGGTGAGAAAATTCGATTGCTACTGTAGTTACTCAGGCCTGGTATAAATCATATCACTCCCATATCGACTATTTATTGAGAAAGAGCAAGCAAAACCCATAAAACTACTTACTGGTAATGTCCATATCCTAACAATAACAATGCGAGTATATATAGTCAGCGGGATATCACTGCCATCTTTTTTCTTCCCAAAGTATTTTACGACCTATATATCAAATAGAACCCTTCTAAGATCTTTCTTTCATTGATAACAGCCTTGAAAAACTCCCCCGACACACTCCTATCCTCCCGAGGACGTCAGCGTTGAACGTCCGTCCCTTGCTGCTCTACGCTATGCCAGCGTATGTGGCCTGGCAGGTGTTGATCGCGCGATGCAGCTTCTCAAGGACGAGATAAAGATGCAATACATTCATATTCGCCTTTGTTACCGGTTCCAGTTACATGGAGCCCGCGAGATCGAAGACTTGAACCCGAGCATGATTACGGTTGACGATAGATTCCGGCGGCCCGCCACAATCATCAATGTGTCTGTGGCCGTTAATCTAGATGTCTAGATTGGTACTGGTACTTTTTTATATGCCGCCTGCAATTCAAACCGTTCTTTTTAATTTTAAGATTATCCAATCCAATCTTCGAGATTAGAAGAGTTGTTTTGGTTATTGATGACCTCCAAACTGCCTAATATGGGAAGAAGGGTAAAAAAAAACCTGCTTCTCAACAAAAACATCCGCTCGGGACAGAGAGAAGAATTTATCTAGAAATGGCCAATCAAAGGAAGTAAAACATGTCTTCATCTACCTACTCACTTCTCTAGTATCTCTCTTCTTCTTCTAACGCTATGATGGAATCAAAAAAAGGTCATAAAATGACTCGTCCTCGATTCAATGGATAAATAACTGTCGCATCTCTTACGAGGACACACACACACACATATCAGAGATCCCCATCATCCTCATCCTTAAATCAAATGCCTCTCGAACCGCGCAAGGTGTCAAAAGATGAATGAATTCGTGGATCTCTCCAATCAGAAAAATTTGCCCAGAATGAACACCTATGAAGAAAGACCGAATCAGACCAGACGCCTACCTGGGGGAGAACAACCCAAACGTAACATAACCTGTCAACAGACAAGCACAAAAAATCCAAATCAAATCCACAAAACCCGGGAAATGGAGATGGCACCTGCAGGTACTGTATGGACAGTGGCATCTAATCTAATCTAATCCAGGGGACTACTATACTACGCAAAATCCACCATGCGCTCAGGCTTAAATAAAGCGACTTGCTTCCTGGCGCTGACATGTCGACTCTGGAGTCTGGAAGGGACAGACAGACAGACTTTTGATGAATGGACGACGGGCTTCAATCTCCATTCCGCCACTTCTGGTGTTCTTCTACTTCTGTCTTTCCTCTATCTCTGTCATTTTCTCTTCTACTTCTGTTGTTATACTCCTGCTCTTTTTTTTTCTACTTCTGTTTCTTTTTTTTTTTTTCATCAAATGGATCAGAACCCTATTATGATGTCTATAGCCTGCTCTTATCAAGCAAGCAAGCAAGCAAGCAAGCATCCCGAGGATCCTAAGTACCTAACAGGAATACCCAGTTGTTATGATTTAGATTTGGAAGAAACGCCTGAAGTGTCAAGTGAGAACCAAAAAAAAAGCAGACTGAACTACAATACAAGTCTCACGCCTAGATAGATAGATAGTTGGGTAGTTACAACTTATAATAAATAAACAGACCGCTCAACTCATCCAGAGCTCACACACACACACACACACGCACACACAATAGATTCGATTCAATTCAAGCTTCCTACCTACTTAACCTACCTACGTAACATATCTAGTTGCTGTACCTACCTAATTTTAATTCGAATTTCCAGTAGAAAGAGAGAAAAGCGACAGGGAGGGGGGGGAAACTACTTCAACTGTTGCCGCCCGCCTCCTGACTGTGTATGACGTATCTGGGTATTTATTTATCTTCTCATTCATATTCATTTCCCCCCTATTGTTATGGACTGATTTTTTTATCTTTCTTTCTTTCCTTCTTTCCTTGTATAGGATTCCAGGGTTGATATCAATCATGCATCTACCATGCATGCATACATACATAGCACATTCATTCATTCATAACATCATTCGATACTATATGATTTGATACCTATTAATGAAGAAAGAAAGGTATCTTCTACCTAGCAAGATCTTTCCTCCCAGCATCCATGTCTATTGATAGATAGATAGAACCCTCGCCGCAAACATAATGCACTCTGTAAATGCATACGTAAGTGCATAGCGATCGGATCGGATCAGAGCAGACAGGTCAAACAGTAACCGCCAAAACGCCATCCAGCCCCTCCTCCCAACTCTCCATCAACGCGCCGCAGAACACCTCCAGCGCAGCCGTGTCGAGCATGCTCTCGAGCACCTCGCGGAGCTTTCCACCCTGCTCGCCATCGCCGGCGACGACCAGATCGACCAACGCGCTGAGCACGCCCGGTTCCTGAACGCGCGACTTGAGAGCGCGGGTGTTGGTCTTGATCGCGTCGTGGATCTGGCGCACGAGCGCGACGAGGCGGTCTGCGCGGTCCTTGGCGATCTTGGGGGTGGATTTGGAGGTTTTCCTCGCGGAGACGGAGACGAGGAGGGAGACGGCTTTGAGCGTTTCGAGGACGGAAAAGCTGTGGTGCAGGTAGAGCCATGATGGCAGCGCGGAGGGCTTCTCATCCTGCAGGGAGACGGCCGTCTCGGAGAAGATGGCGGGGTTCTGGCTGTTTTCAGATGAAAGGGTCTGGGATGTGGATGTGAGCCATTCCTCGACTTGGGTGAGGAGGCCATCGAGCTCCTCCGCCGGGACGGACTTCGAGCCGTTCAGCAGAGAGGCGATCTTCAGAAGGGCAAGGTGAAGCTTGGTGTTGTCTATCTCAACAGAGGTCATGTCGGACTCGGGGGCAGAGCCGGTCAGCTCTTCAATGGTCGGTAGATCTGCCTCTGGGCCGGTTGGCTTCTGAGCAGCCATGTTCTTCAAAAGAGTGAAGAGCCGGTCTGTAACCGTGGAAGATTTCACCCAGTGCTCCTAGATATTGGTTAGCTGGCCGCGATTTCCAATTACCGCTAATAGGAATACTCACCCTGGGCAATGGCCCCAGACGCATCCGCTCCTCAAAGGTCGCCGTCCCGGGCGCCTCACAATTCATGAAGCCGTCAAACGTCCGCCGGTCAATAACAGGCAGAGGATCTCTCACTAGTTTCAACACAGTCAACAAGCGCCCAAATACTCTGAATTGAGAAATGCAACTAACCCAGATCATCGTAACGACCCATCGGGTCTCCACCAACCAGCCTCTGCATCCGTCTCACATCGAGTGCCCACATCCTCCGGCAGATGCTCTGCCTCAGGCGCTTCTGAAGCTCAATGCTGCCCTCGATGTTGACATAGCTGCCATAGTCCAGACCGCTCGTGCGGCTCCTTGTCGTCGTGATATCTGCGTTTCGATAGAAAGTGAGAGCCACCACCAGTGCCGTCTGCGGATCGAAGTCTTTGAAATCCGCGCCTTCGATCGGCGGCGCTGAGTGCGGATGGACGGTCGACAGGCGCGTGAATAAGTTGTGAGCGACCGTCTCGAACTGCATCTGCTTGACGTTGAGCTTGCTGAAGGTCTTCAGGGCAAGGGATCCCGCTCCGAGAAGGAGGTAGATCCGCACAAGAAGAAGCAAAGCATGATAGTTGTGCGGCGAATTTCTAAGAAGATGCTCGAGGACACCAGCGGCACGGATGAGTACCGGGCTGGAAGCCTTGCCCTGACTTGCAACAGCATCAAAGCGAATCAGACTCATGGCCGCAATCAGGCAGAGATCATCGCTTGGCTGGCTTTCGATGGTAGATGGAGACTCGCTCTGGCTGGGCCGCGCCGTACTCCGATATTCCTGAAGGCAGCGCGAAACAAAATCTTCAACCTGCTCCCTCGAAACGCTGCTGTCGTCTGACGACAGCTTAAAGCAGTATTCGAGCTTGAGTGCATTGATCTTTGCGACGCCTTTGAACGGGTCGTTGGCCTTGTCAAGTCAGCGTCTTAGCAGAGAAATGAGGGGAAACAGCTACATACATCCTTTCCACTGCTCTGCTCGTCCACATGGCTAGACACGTGGTCCAGGAACTTCGATACCAAGTCCTTTCCAAGTGCCACGAGATACTTCTGCAAATCCTCAAAGCAATAGAGCCTGTTGCTGTTGCGGTCAAAGTACAGCTGGCAGGCAGAGAGCAGATCATCTGCCGTCTGAGCGCCCGACTGCACCCTCCAGTGAACCATGTCGAGACGAGCCAGCTGCGCATTGCGCGACTTTGGCTGACGTTCGATAAACTCCTCGATGAACGTCTGCACGTCCTGTACCGCACTTCACAGTACTCTTAGCAAGCCAATCCCATTCTCAAAAGTTTACGAAACTTACTCAGGACTGTCAATCTTCTGAATCGCAGAGAGCATCAAGCTCCACACCGCCCAGTCGTCTCTCTCCTTGAGAGCCGCCTCGTCTGACGTTCCCAGCAGACTCTTCGCAAAGGCCAGTCCCTCAGCCCACTTCTCCGCCTTTTCCAAGCTATGCAGCTTGGCCCTGACGAAAGACCAGTCGTTCTGGACAATCCGGGAAGTGATGCCCAGGTTTTCGCTGTCGAGGATCGAGAGCACTTCGGCATGGCGTCCTTGCAGCTCGAAGATCTTGATGAGCAGGAGCAGCTCCTCGGAGGTTTGTATGGCTCTAGGCGGGCTCAGCAATTCCTTCTGTGCGAAGCAAGCAACATCATCATCGTGAGTCCAAGGGAAGCTGGAACCTGGGTGGAAAAGAACGAAATAGACAAGACATGCATACCGGATCCGAGGGGACGCTGTCCGCAGCCTTGGAGATCATGCGGTAGGCCAGGGTCCCGAAGAGTTTGCGATCCGCGTCGGAGCTGGCAGGATCGACGGCGACAAGGTAGCAGAGGAAGATGGCCCAGAAGTAGTACTTGCGCGACTTGGGGAAGTTGTTCTGGAGACTCATCGCGGCCTGCGGACGTCGAACAATGTATCAGCTTGCAATTCAAATCAGTTGATTTCGAAAGGAAAACTACCTTCTGTGCCGCCTTCCAATCCCCGTCCTCGAACGCATACGTGAACCACCTCATCTGCACCTCCAGATCCTGCGGCTTCGCCTTGGCCGCCTTCTCCCAGAGCGCGCGCGCGGTCGCCTCATGGCCGTCGAGCCGGCGCAGCGTCTGGTGCAGGATGTCGAGCGTGTCGAGGTCGGTCGTGGGCGGGTCGAGGTTGCAGATCTCGAGGGTCTCGGCGATGCCGCGCTGGTGGTGAGCCTCGTCGGCGTGGCGGAAGAGGATGTGGGCTTTCCATGCCTGGGTCGCAGTTCCATTGCATGTCAGTTCTTACGACTTTGGCACCGCGAACGGAGAATATCAACGGTTGCATGGGAAAGACGGAGAACAAAAACGCACCCTCAAAAACCGCGTATCCTCGCCCTTCTTGATGCGCTTCTCGCAGAGCTGCAGCGCCTGCTTCAGGTTCTGCCCGTCAATGGCATCCTGGATCTGCTTGTTGCGCCGGTGGAAGACGGCGTCGCTGGAGGCGGACATGACCCAAGCTATAAATATAAATACAAAAAGGCTAAACCCAAGAAAGCTTCCTCGCAGCAGAAGCAGCTGCAGCCGCAACAACCGACGATCAGGGGAGGGGCAGGAAGGGGAAGATGCTGCGCGGCACACAGCACGGCACACGCGTGCGGGGAGGAGAGAAACAGGCGATGGCGCGAAATGTTCGATGGGCAAAGGAAAAGGAAAGGCGTGATGTCAGTATAGATTCCAAGGTTAGGGCTCGGGCTTCAGGCACCGCGGGCCAAGCGAGGGGCCGGAGCTGCCCCGCGCTGGCGGTCGTACGGTACAGTGCGGGCATGACGACTTCTAAACATGGACAATTACATAGCACATGGGAATAACATAACAACGAGAGCTACACAGACTTCCTTCTGACTGGCTCTGGTCTTCCTGTTCCAAAATGTCCTACGTAGTATCCTCCATTGTAATCGTGTAGGCATCTACTCGCATGTATCTGATTTGTTTACGATTCTCCAGGAACGGAAGCTCTCGTGTCGCACTCAGGACATGCCATGCAGCTTCGTAGGTTCAGATCTCAGAAATAGCAAAGTCCACACTGCTAGCCAACGCGGGTTCTCGTTCAAAGAATTTTCATCCCTGCAGTATCTCCGTGCAAAGATGTCGTATCATATACCTTGGCTTAGCTCAATTGGCCTAGATAGGGGGATAATATCTCCATTTGGTGATAAGTATCTACAAGGTACACCCCGCCTTACAGTCGATCTGTCCGACTGCATCGGGAGACGCGTGCTCTATGAATGTGAGCGTGGATCCGGAGATCCCCCGGGGTGGGAGGCCGAAGACAGGAAAGGAGATACAGATTCGCGATGGTCAGAAGGCGACGCAGCGACAAATTGCTCAAAAGGGTATTGTTTTGCAGAGTAGAGAAATCCGGCCCGCCCTCCGCTTATCGCACGAGTAAGCACGCCTCGGCCCCGCCTGGGCCAAAGAGGATGGCTAGACGCCCTAACTTCCTGCACCATACCTTGCGACCCCGGCGGAGATAAGATAATGACGTGGTCATACAAATGGGAACTTTCAAAAATTCTCCTCCGTTCTTGCCTCTGATTTTCCTCTTGTCCCTGGTGTCTTCAGGGACCTGGCCCCCAAAACCCACCTCTGTTGTGTCGCACAGCGATCATGATTGGGAAGACGCGGCTGCTTTGGCCAGCTTTCTCTGTGTCATCTGGGAGACCCTCAGCACGTCGGAGCCCAATTCAAGGCAGTCTACAGGACCCCTTCTTTGTCGGCCCTGAAGGAGAAACGAGCCATGTTGTGATTGACGTCGCGGGGAATTCGGGTGTGGTCGTGTTGCATGCCGTGAGATGTCACCGGGCAAAGGCTCACTTACCCATTCCTTCTTGCAGTCACGGTATGCCCTGTGGGAGGAGGTCGATCAGTCTTCATCCATCACCCACCACAGAGGATATATTATCAAAGTCCAAGCCTGCCGTGTTGGGACGCTCCAGGCGCTAAAGCACAGAGCGGCCTCATCTCCACCACGTAGAAGAGTAGGACCACGGAGCAAATAAACCGCAACACGTAAACACCGCAGCAGTCCTGATCTGACCGATGTCTACGCAGCCGGATTACCCAGCCGGAGTTGCAATATGTCCCGCACTCGAGGCAAGCCGGGGGCAAGTGGTGGAGGTGCGACAGGCGCTGGAAGGATAGCGGACAAGGAAGAAACCAAGAGAAGGATGCGCTTACTGGAAGTAGTCATGGCAGAATTCCTTGTCGCCGGCGTTCCGGCGCAGACATCTTATGCTGCGGTCGGCGAAGTCCTGGCAGGGGTCGAAGTACTCGCTGGCATTCTTTCTATGAACTCAGAAGTAAGCAATGACAGAGTCAGCGGCAATGGAATGTCAACGGCATTGGTGATGAGGTCGTTCGTGTATAGCCAAAATCCGCAAGGTCATGACTTGATTGCCGGAGATTGGACGCGGGATACCCCCTCAGGCTGAGATTAACTACGCTCCCTTCCACCTGGGGTCTCAATCTCGTATGACGAGGAGCGCGGTGGAGCCCAGGTGCGGGCAATTGGAGAGAAGGAGGAGACATACCCGTTGAACCTCTTTTCAACTCTCTCCCAGGCGGTCTTTTGGGAGGTGTCCTTGGCTTCGGAAGCCATGCTGCGCACCCAGATCCGGGAAGAAGCCCAGGGGAAACCGGGGGGAAACCAACGATGCGGTAGTCTGGCGCTCGCAAAGAAGCTCGCTGCTCTGCGGACAGAGAGGCGCTTGACGCCCGTCCTTGGAGTTAGAGAGGCTTCGCAAGGTGCCTGGACGCGCGGTCTTGGCGCGGAGGGCTCGCTAAGGAACGGAGCGGTATTTTTTGATACGGCGTAAGTTACGCAGCCTGTGGCCACAGACCGTGCGTGACAGCCATGCACCCACAGGAATACCGTATTGTCTTGAACGGGGCGTCTTCTTATCGATAAGAGTGGCGGAGAGTCCAGGAGATCAGGTGTTTGCGCCACGAGAGACCGCAGCCCCGACCTCCTGCACACCGTCCGTACATGTCCATACATACTCTGTACGGTGAACACGAGCACTTCAGCCTACGGGATTTCCACAGTGCCAAAACAAAAACACAGAGGAGGAGTCGTGCCTCGCAGCCTTGCCGATGCGACCCACCGGCTAAACCGCCCGCGCCTAGAACCCGCAGGCTAAAACGCTTCGCCTGGCGCCTCCGGCTGCGCCCCGCCCTCTCATGGCCTGCTCCCCCGGAATCCGTGCTCTCGTCCCTCGGACGCTGCCTCTTCCACGATGACAGCCAGTTGACAGCGGGCCTCGTAGGGCAGCGGAAGCGTCTGTCATTGGTGATGGGATGTACAAAAGCTGTCACGAACCAACCGTTCTTGGGAGGCCTTCGACGCCTTTCCACCCCACCTGGCCTACCGTGTGCGGCAAGACGGCGCTCCTCGGGAACCCAGCGTCGACGACGGACAGCTTCGGGCGCCAACCACCGTCCCAAGGTGGATCTCGTCCGCCACCCGTAAATAATACCCAGTCGAAGACGGGGTAAAATTTTCACGCTGAGTGCTACGGTCCAGCGCCGTCCTCGCGGCAAAACTTCCCTGCCTGCGCACACAGAGGGGCAGCATACCGGCGCCGGGAACAAGTCCCATGCATCAGAGGCCTGCGAATCGCGGCATCCACGTCTCTCACGCTTGCAAGCGAGCATTGAACTCGGTGGCCTGCCCGAGGCCTCATCAACGTGACAAACACCTGTCATGGACCGCGCAAGCTTGCACCAGGATGGGAAGTTTGGAACCGAGATGACTTCGATATCCCCCCGAGCCCAACCAGAGCTGTTCCACTCCGTGCACCAAATCCAGTCAAAGGTTCCATCGGTACGCCGTGGCGGAGTCGGTGTGATGCGTATTATTGTGCCTCTCCACTCCTCGCTTCTGACGACCCTGAATATCATCCCACTTCCGGAAAAAAAAGTTTTCCATTCCGGCCCTGATCTCATGGGCTGTTATCACACGTCTCCAAGAGTCCATGTGGGAACTAAGACTAGCGTTCCGGTTCCACAGTGGCTCAGGTTGCAGAGCAAATTCTTTCCCCTCTTGGTTTGACGGATCATCGTTGAGATCGCCCGCCATCCTCACTGCTAGGCTCCCAACTCCTGTACTTCTGTGTAGAACAACAATCTCCAGACTGAAAGCAGGCACAAACAGCGAACAGCAACGTCAAAGCTCGCACAGGGATACGGGTGCAGCGGTCCAGACCATGCAAAATTGCGGTGGACTGTTGGAAAACCAGTGGTAAAACAGTGCTTCTCGATACCAAACCGAACGTAGGCACATTTTCCATAAAACCACATAACCCTAATGTGGACCCACCACAGCCTGCACTGCTGATGTGTTAGCGGCATCACAAATCGACAAGCCTGCGGAATCACACTTTGGAAAAGCGGAGAGTGTGCATAGAGAGCGCCTTGCGCACGAGGAATAACTGCACAATAGACGCAGCATGCTCTGCAATTTCGTTAGCATAAACGGTGATAAAACCCGCCAGAGGTTAGTGGCGGCACCGTGCACCCAGTGTAGGCACTCCCGCGCTCGTCGGGTCTTCCGTTCCTCGTCCCAGACTCCTAGACGAGCGTCGACCTCTCAGGGCCAAGCGTCGAAGAATAGTGTCGAAACCGTCCGTTCGGGTCGTGTTCCAAGTTTTGAGCTGTACCGTGGGTCCATCGATATAAATATTTGCCTTCTTAACTGCTCGATAGCTTCTTATCTTTTCTCCGTACTCAAATTTTTAAGGTCCGAAGATCTGCCTGTGCCGCAACAAGGTCAGCTCGATTTTGTCACGGATTCGACCTACCTAGACATCATCTCAGCTTGCATACGTTGTAGACACAAAGAAAAAGGTTAGTCATGTCCCACGAGCCCTTGACCATAGCATATCGGCAGACCTGTAGACAAGTTTCCCTTGAGAATATCCCCTTTGTGCCCCGCAAGGCTTTCCTATAGAACTTTCGCCTCCGCCAACAGTACCTGTTGATGATGTCCCAAAGCATGAGACTCACAGCAGCGCAGGGAGATGGCGGCCGCGGAGACTCTCGCTCCCACTGCTGTGCCGAACATGCCGGTCTCCAACCGGAAGACCATTACCGGGCGCAAGCCTCTCATCACGGAATCGCTTCCCCCATCCGAACGGGTTCCCTTCGACCCGAAGAAGCACCTGGCGTTCAAGGAACTCCCTAAGACCTATACGATGTCGGAGTTGGGCTATCCGGATAGCAAGGGAGTGTCGCCAGTCGGAGTCTCTGAACCATTCCCTCTCTTCACCCCCGAGGCGATCAAGCAGATGAGAGCGGAGGTCCTGAGTGAGCAGGTCTGGGAGAAGTATCAGTACTCCAGCAACGTGGCTCAATGTCAGCTGCGAGGCTTTGCGCCTGAGTAAGTTTCTGTTAGTTCTGAAAGACTTTTGACGGGCCATCCTAATGGTCTTCCTAAGGTGCGCACCATTCATCTATGATGCCTGGAGACACCCCGAGACCCTGGCCATTATCTCCAAGATCGCTGGTATCGACCTCGTCCCCTCCATGGACTGGGAGATCGGCCACGTCAACATCTCTGTTCAGACCGAGGAGCAGAGGGACAAGGCGCTGGCCGCTCATGCAAACGGGGAAGACGACAAGCCTATCGTCGACTGGCACACCGACAGCTATCCTTTCGTTTGTGTGCTCATGCTCTCTGACTGCAAGAACATGATCGGAGGTGAGACCGCCCTGAGGAAGGGTAATGGCGAGGTTTTGAAGGTCAGAGGGCCACAGATGGTGAGTGCAGTTCCAAATATGGCGGGAGCAGAGCGTGAACTGATGGTCGTCGGCAGGGTTCTGCTGTAGTCCTCCAGGGCCGCTACCTCGAACACCAGGCCCTTCGTGCCCTGGGCGCCACGGAACGTATCACCATGGTGACCTCCTTCCGGCCGCGTTCCTCTGCCGTCAGGGACGACACCGTCCTGACCACTGTTCGCCCTATCTCCGACCTCGGTGAACTGTACCACCAGTTCGCTGAGTATCGGTTCGAGATGCTTGAGGAGCGCTTCCGTGACTTCAACAGACTGATGAGAGACCGCAAGCGCGCCAGGCGTCCATTCGACACGATCGGCCTGAAGCGCTTCATCAAGGAGCAGATCGAATTCCTGCAGCACATGGACAAGGAGATCGTCGAGGATGATAAGGTCCAGATGGGCGTTGTTGACGACAGCCACCTGATTTCTGAGGACCTCAAGGAGAAAGCCAGGCAGCGTGATGCTGCTGCTGCTGCCACCGCCGCCGCTCCTGCTGCGTAATGTAATAAGCGACTAGACCACCAGTGTAAGGGTTGTTTTCGGGGGACCGGGTTTTCGAGTTATATGTACATATCTCTCTCTCTGGCGCTATGGAGTTCAACGGCGAGATTGTTTCTTGCTGTGACTATACTTGGTGCTGCTCGGGCATCTTTTCGGCTAAACGGTGCGTCATCAGATTGTCGCGTTGGGCAAGATCGATCTGATGTCGCCTTTGGGTCGGAAGGTTGCTCTCGAGTATTGGTGAATAATACACGTAATTGCCAACTGGAAGAGATCCTCGTAGATAGCCGAGCAATCCAAGCTGAGGACTCCAGGGGAGGGTGCGCATGTTCAGGTACAAGCCGCGTTGGACATCCTGAGCAGTTCGATTGGCGCAGTCGCTCCCGGCTAGAAATAGATGAAAATGCTGATACGGTGCGATGGCTTCCTTTCCCAAGTAAAACAGACTGCACATGGTAAAGACGAACTTAGTAGATTGAAGCTCCATACTGAACCTATTCTGTAGTGCGTTGGCCTTCTCAAGAAAGAAGCTCAAGGTATATGACCAAGGCTACGTTAATAACTTTCCACGTTTTGGAAGCCAATACGTGCAAAAGAATCAAAAAAGGTCAGAAAAAAGAAAAAGAAAAAGAAAAAGAAAAAGAAATCAGAAAAAGATCAGGGGAGATCTGACCGGTCTTCGTTGAAGAAACAGGTCCGATCTGATGTGAGAGAAGCCAGTGTTGGATCAAGTCATCAACCACATCGGGTCCGTGGGTAAACTCGAACATCATTGCGAACGGTGTATGGAAATACCTCTGTTCCACTGAGTCATCCTGTCATCCTGGAGTGTTCGAAGCGCGCAGAGCTTGCATAGGTCACATAGGGCGTCCGATCACATTCTGTCTGCAATGTGTGAAAGACGGGAGGGAAGAAGGGGAAGGCAGGATGAGAGCCGGGGGAGGGTATACTTATAAGTTATGCCTCCGGGGATCGCTTAGGCTCCGGTGACATTGGCAGGGACCGGCGCCCACCACCACGCCAGAGCCAATGGGCCATGCGAACCTAGCGAGGCTAACCCACGCGGTTCCGCGCTCTGGGTCTGCGACGGTCTGCATCAATCACGATCGATAATGCATCGAACACGGGCTGCGGCGCGGCAGGACGGTTGGAACTTGGGAGGGTTTGGTAAAGAATGCCTGTGTTCAGATGACGGGAAAGCCCTTGTTCAGGCCGCTTGAGCTGCTGAACTTTCCCTGGAGGTATCCGCGGTCTGCGGGTGGGGTTTCCACAGGGCAGGAATCCAGTTGGTTGTAGAAACACCAGCACCCTGAACCCCGAGAAAGCGGGATGAGGGATCCTTTGTGCGATGTCTCTGAAATAACCCGATAATAATAACAATAACATAATGATACCTGCTGTTGGCCTGAAAGACTCGCAACGTGATTGTAGCGAGTGCGGAGTAAATCATGTCGCGCGTCGGAGCCACTCGGAGCGCACGGAGTAACCTTGCGCCCGCGAGAAAGGGTGCCATGGTGCCTGAGGCGTAGTTAACTCCGCATAGATGACTAATCTTTGTTGTGCGCATTAACTATGGATCCTGACTCGGAATCGGCGGCGCGTCGAGAAGTTTGGCCTGTTTGTCTCCGCGGTGAATGCAGCCGGAGCCTCGTGTGCTCAGGTCTACTGTTAGGTATTGGTAGTTACTGCGCGACATGTCTTCTGAGCATCCCGCGAACCCGTCAGAGCAACGGCACCGATAATCATCCTGCCGTCCTCTTTTGGTCCGTCTCGTCTCAAGTCAAATCCGCGGGCAGCCATCTATAACTATGTCCGCAGCTCTCCACTGATATCTAGTGTTCTCGTCTCGCCACTACCTGCAACACAAAGCTGCTTTCTCAGGCAACGCCCCGCCTCAGCACCTTATGCATTTCCCTTTTCGACAGGAGATTGAGACACTTGATGACATAACATCGCGCTAGCTGTGAATACGAGATTGCTGCTTCAAATATGGCGGCAAACACGGATATCTCCGCTGCTGACGCATCTGGAGTAAGCTGCCCGCTCCCTTGACTTCTGTCCGCGGTGTTAACAATTCTCTTCAAGCTTTTGCAAACCCTGCAGGGACATATCGAGGACCTCCGCTCCCTTCTTCAATGCGGGATCTGTGTGAGGCCTCTGTACGAGCCTTACACCCTTGCTTGCGGCCACACCTTTTGTTACGGGGTGAGTGTCCTTATTGGAGATTCCGGTGCTGGGATTCAGCTGACCAGGTTAGTGCCTGACATCATGGTTTTCAAGTGGAAGATCACACAAGACATGTCCCGATTGCCGTGCACAGGTGAAAGCGCAGCCAGCGCCGGCATACCTGGTATGTTCCTTTGGACCTCCCTTTTCACGAATGACCCGTCTGACGAGCTCACTAGGTTCGAGCAATCGTTCATTTATTTACTAGCCGCGCAGAGCTCTTGGAGAAGGGAGAGACTACAGCCGAACATAGGGAACATCAGCGTGCGGAAGCTGCAAAGGTAGAGGCAGACAAGGCAAATACACACCCAAGGACAGGCGGCCTGTTTCAGGGCTGCTTCAAGGAGAGGCCGCCGGTCGGCCAACCCATCATTGATGTCGAGGACAATGTCACTCGTTGTCCTGTTTGTTCCTGGGAACTCGAAGATACGGGCTGTACGCACTGCGGATACAACCTAGAGGCGGAGACGGTGACTGGTACCGAGACGGAGGAAAACTCTGAGATGACTGATTACACAGACGAGATAGATGACGGTTTCGGCGATATCGACGATGAAGCCTGGAACGATTTCTACGACGGTGTTCCTTTTGAGGAACTACCCTTTGGACTCCAGCAGTTTCACGATACACGTCACAGACGGCGTAATCGTTTTCAGAACGATACCTATGAGTGGCAGTATCCTCCCTCGGCCTCCTCAGTCACCCACGATGACAGTGAAGAGGAAGATGATTCAGACGATGATGATGACGATAGCATGGCTTCTTTCATCGACGATGACGAGGGAGAAAGCGACTCTGGTTCAGATAATTCAACGGTGGTTGGGGATCACAGCTACACAACGCAAGATCTTGACAACGAGTCGGAGTCGGAGACAAGCTCTGATGTATCAATGTCCCAGGACGCCAGTGATGACTCGGAGGAAGAAAGTTCAGAAGATGAAGAACCTATCCGGCCCCCCGTACCTAGTAGTTCTCGACGTCAACAACGGCAGACCAATGGGCAGAGAGGCTCTGCTTCTCGGTCCACGAACCATCAGAATAATCGGAGCTCTAGGGCAGGTAACCGCGATCAAAACTCACGTTCGGGAAACCGGGGACGAGGAAATTCAAATGGGCTGGCCGGTTCTTCTGCCAATAATGCCATCCCTGTTGAAGATGATTCTGATTCAGATGATGATGATGATGTCCCGATTCCACCCTCGAGGAGGGCCAGAGCCATGAGACATCAGGGAGGCGGGAATCATGGAGGCAGGAACAATGGAAACAGAAACCGTGGGAACAGAAACAATGAAGGGAGACGGCGGTGACATTCGTGCAAGTTCCCAAGGTCGCTTGACAATGTCCACCGGCTGCAAGAGGCACGCACCATAGTCACGAGAAGCACGTATCCCTACACGGCCACTCATTTGTTTGGCTCTGCAGAGCCGATATTTTTGGACCAAGGGGGCCTATCCGTGCTCTCTTTTTAATGCTCGGGCCGTCTCTATACCAGATCATCAACTCTACGATCTCACCTCGAATCCCTTTCTGTCGCGAACATCAAGGTCACCTTTTCTCTCAACTTCCGGCAGCTAGCTCTCTGTTCAGGGAGTTTCTATTGTTTGTGCTTATGTCTAGATGAGGGGGTTCTCCGACTACGACAGTATCCGTCGACAAAAAAATTCCTTGTCCGTCACTCCGAAAGTCATACATTACATTCTCAAAAGGGCTACCCGTCTACATACATCAAAGAGCCCCCCACCGCCGACCCCCGACAGTTTTATTCAAACACCTTTTGATTGACGTTACGTTTACAAGCACTATTCCATTACGGAATTTGGACGTTTGCACAACTCCTGCCTAATTGTATCGGCATTGTTAGTAACGGAATGAGCATGGCACTGGAAGGAAAACAAAAAATGGGGAAACAAAACATGGGCTATTTGCAGCTACTACGGAGCTTTTTATTCCTTTTTTTATCCTAGAGGAGTATGCGGGATATATGAAAAAGAAAAGAATATGGTTTAATTCGCCATATGACTATCAATGAATACCCCCCAGATTTAATTTTATGGCTTTTCCTGGTGTGGATTTGTTTGTTCTTTTCTTCTCCTTACTATTACACTACTACTAGTACTACTACTGGCAGGGCTTGCTGTACTCGTGTTGTAATTTGGTTAGCGGGGCTTTGTGTTATTTTAGTAGAATGGTTTCAATTTATGCATCACGGAGGGCTTTTGCTTTAAAGTCGAGAGACCAGGCCTTAATTACTGCTTCAAAGAGTAGAGACGTATGTGGTTATCATCACATCAGCACATATAGGACCTATATAGACCCAACTAGGTAATGTATATGCTGTATCTCCTCAGACCGCACCGAGCAAAGCAGCAGGGACCTACCGTACTCCGTAGATAGACGAATCCTCTCCACCCCTCTCTTCACCCCCCAGAGGAAGGGAAAAAGAAACCTCTGCTGCTAACCTCGATCTCTATCGAAGGAGGGCATCAGAATCCCCAACGACAAAATGGGATATCCACAAAATGGGTCATTATGTAGGGGACTAGTGTAGTCACAGGGATTTTATTTGGAAAGTCAGGAAAGAGAAATACAAGCGACTGAATGCAGTGCGGTACAATGCTATACCATGCATGCATGCATCATGCACGTACTGTACATACACGAACGTCTGTCTACATGGCGCATTCTCGCAATGGAATGAATAGGCAGCCGCCAACCTACTGAACCCAGAATTCCCCGAACTTTTTTTTCTTCTAATAAAGACAATAAAGTAAATAATTACATGATCTATTTACATCCCATCCGATCCCATCCCATTCGAATCAAATCAAATTCACATTCAAATACAAATTCAAGTCAGATCAGATCGTCCCGTTCACCTTCGTCCCATTCTCGCCTTCTTTCCGTTCTTCTCCACTGCTGCCCGCCTGATCGTCCTTGAAAGGCACCTCGAACACGACAGCGCCGTTCCGCCCCTGCGAGGACGGGCCGTCGTAGTAGTTGTTCGCGAAGCACTTCCACCGGCCGAAGCGGTGCTCCTTGCCGAGCGCGGCGACGATGCAGAGGCCGCGGGGCTCGGGGCCGGAGTTATTGTTATTGTTGTTGTTGTTCTTTTTGGATTTTGATGATTTGGATTTGTTAGAGGAGTCGAGGTTCAGGCTCTGGCCCGGCTTGGCGAATTCGGGACGGCGCTCGAAGACGGCGATGTCGTTGACGACGCCTTTGAGGAGGGGTTCTGGTTCTTCAGAGTCATTGTTGTTGTCTTTCTTCTGTGGCTGTGACCGGTCGACATCCATCGCGTCGCCTGCGGCGGCGTCGAACTGGAGCGTCTGCTTCAGCTGGAGCGACGGGCTGGATGGCGATCGCGTGAGCGAGATCTTAGAACCACCGCCCACGGGACCGAGCGGGTGTATCATCTTCTTGTCCTCCGAGACGCGCCATGCGCGGATCCAGCCGTCCCAGCTGCCGCTGAGGACGATATCCGTGCCTGGCAGCGTGGCCAGAGCCGTGATCCAGCGCGGCTGGCGGCGGAGATGTCGGGAGTTATGTGCGGCCGTCTTCTCGTCCACCTCGGACGAGAGCTGGGTCACTGGTGGAAGCGGGTCGAGGCCGTGTGCGAGGGGTATAGTGTACAGAGGCTTCTTCTTGTGGATGGACCAGAGGGAGATGGAGCCCGAGTCCGAGCCCGTGACGAAGTGATCAGGAGGGATAGGAGCGACGCAATCGATGTTATACTCCTGGTACGGGGAGTTCTTGGACGATCCGCCGCGGAAAACAAGCTGCGTTTCGTCGACCACCTTCCACAGTCTTGCTGTGCGATCGCGGGCTCCGACGCTGACACATTGGTCGGTGGTCATGGCGGCCACTGAGGAAACGTTGTCCTGGTGTCCAAAAAGTGTTTCCACGTAAGCGTGGCCACCCGAGCTCAGGGACCATGTTTTGATGGTCCGGTCAAAGGAGCCGGAGAAGAGTTGTTCACCGGAGGTGTTGGAGAGGATGTGTCTGACGAAGGAAAGCCCGCTGACCGCGTCGCGGTGCTGAGTAAATGTCTTCATGGGGGTGAGGGTATCAGCATCCCAGATGATCAATTTTTTGTCTGCGCCTCCGGTAGCAACAAACTTGCCGGACGGGGAGACAGCCACTGTGAGGATAGCGCCCGTGTGCCCTTGCTTCTCGTTGCTTTCGGCGACCTTCTGCAGGCCCTTGACGAACTTGATATTCTTCGGCTTCTTGCGCTGCGGTCGAGGCGGCCGTTTAGACGCGCCATCGGCGCCGTCCGCAGTAGAAGCACCAGCCGGGCTGGGTTTTGCAAGCTCCCATTTTATGAGGGTTCGATCCTTCGAAACTGTGTAGACATAGGGTGGGTGGACGGCGACGGAAGTAGTAGACTGGGTATCTGCGCGGAAGAAAGTGTGTGATGCTGTGGAAAAGGATAGTTGAGAGGCAATCTGGCGGTATAACCGCCCTTTGGATTCATCCTGAAAGGCCGTGAGCTTCAGTACAGACCGGACCGTAAAAGGCGCAAAACCAAGCGAAAACATACCACATCCTCTTTCAGCCTCTCCGCAATCAGGTCACGATCAAGCTCCGCCGCATCAAATCCATACTCGTCTACCTCTTCCTTCAGGTTTTCCAAATACCTCTCCGCCAGCTTCAGGCGCCTCTCCGCCGCGGTCTCGCCTTCATCCGACTCCGAAGAGCTCTCTTCTTCTTCTCCCGATTCGACCGACTCCAGGACATCGTCATCCTCCTCCGAGTCGCTGCCGGATATCGATTGGTCCCTTAGTTTTGCTTCCCGTTCGCTCTTCGCGGCGGCATCTTCACTGGAAGCGACTCCGCGCTTCTTGGACGCTGGAGCGGCGGCGCGATCCTCCCTCTTCCGCTTGCGCTGGGAAGCGGGCAGGGTGAAAAACGAAGACATGCCCGTGGACGGAGCCGGCGCTCACGAACCCGTGTGCGACCGCAGCCTGGAAACGACAGACGGACAGAAAACCGTAGCGGCGTGGAGATGTCGAGCCCGTCGACGCTCACTTTTTTTTGGTGCCGCGGACTCTTGGCGCTGCTCGGCGGCCGGCGAAAGAGTTACGCCTAAACGGGTGACTAAGCAGCAGCTCTCCGCCAGGCGACAGGCGCCCGCGTGGACACGACGACGACCCCGAACCCCCCTCCAGCGTCGCCGCAGAACCTCGCCGTACCGTGTCCCTCAGAGCAGTGCTGTGAAGATGCAAGTGCCCCGTCCCCGGATGCGCTGTTGTGGATGCTGACCGGCCGTGTTGCAGGGAGGTTCTACTCGGCATCACCGGCAAGGACTTCGTCATTGTCGCGGCCTCCAGGGCCGCGATGCGAGGAGCGACCATTCTCAAGGCCTCGGACGACAAGACACGAGAGCTGAACAAGCACACGATCATGGCGTTCTCGGGGGAGGCTGGAGACACTGGTGAACTGCGACCCGCAAGCTGAATGATCTGCATAGGGTGGTCTGTTGACAGCTTCCAACACAGTCCAATTCGCCGAGTACATCCAAGCCAACGTGCAGCTGTACACGATGCGCAATGGCACCGAGCTGAGCCCCGCCGCAGTGGGCAGCTTCGTCCGGGGCGAGCTGGCCCGCAGCCTGCGGTCACGGAATCCGTACACCGTCAACCTGCTGCTGGGAGGGGTGGACCCCATTACCCACGAGCCCAGCCTGTACTGGGTAGATTACCTGGCCTCGCTGGCCTCCGTGCCATATGCCGCGCACGGATATGCCCAGTACGTTTTCCCCGTGTCTCGTCTTTCCTTTCAGCGCTTCGGACAAGGTGCTGTGGTCATTGTGGCGGACGGGGCTGACGGAGATTAGATACTACTGCCTATCGATCATGGACAAACACCATCATCGCGACATTACTCTCGAGCAGGGATTGAAGATCCTAGAGATGTGTACAGACGAGATGAAGCGAAGATTCCCAATTGACTTCAAGGGGGTACGTCGGCGTCCTCTGGCAGCAAAATCCGTTCCGTGAGATATGCATACAGAGTGATACTGATGAGCTTCCAGGTCCTTGTCAAGGTTGTTACGAAGGATGGCATCCGGGAAGTAGAGTTTGATAATAGCAAGCAGGTCACGAGTGCTTAGAGTCTTGGTCTTGCCTTGGGACGGCGTTGTATCATAATGTTATGAGACTATCTTCAGAAAAATAAATTGCATGACAGATGATGCTTAATCTATGATCATGATTCTATGATTCATCCACAGCGTCCTGATCACCTTCGCAACTCGTAGAACAGAACAACATGGAGCTCTTGTTGAACATGTCATGCGTAGCTGTGACGCTCCGCGATGCGGGAGACGCACGCAGGCGGTGTTTGCCGTGTTTGCATCTCGAGTTGCCCTGCCAAAACTTCCAGCCTCGAGCTTCACCTCGCCGATCCCCAGATCCGCGCAACCCACGTCTCGAACCCTTTCCCCCGCAGGCAAGATGTCGAAGAGACAAGCAGAGCTGTCGCTCGACGAGGACCTTGCCGCGAGCTCCCCCGCCTCCAAAAAGGCCCGTGTAGAGCCGGGCACCGAGGAAGACGACCCCCGCAATGGCGCCGTGCCCGCGGAGCGCGTGAGCGGCCAGGAACGCGAGGAGCACGAGCGCAATGGCGAGAACATCCTCGCGGCGGCCGACGAGGAGGGGGAGAAGCTGCGCGAGGCTGCGCAGGATGATCTCGATGAGTCGCCAGAGCTCGACGAGAGCCTTGCGGCCATCTCCGCGCCGAAGCGCCAGACCGAGCCGATGGAGGGCTACAGCGACCTCTACCTCGACACGGTCAACCGGGAGGTGCTGGATTTTGACTTCGAGAAGCTGTGTTCGGTCTCCCTGTCGAATATAAACGTCTACGCGTGTCTCGTCTGTGGGAAATACTTCCAGGGCAGAGGACCCAAGTCGCACGCCTACTTCCACGCGCTGGACGTCGGCCACCACGTCTTTATCAACCTGGAGACGAAGCGGGTGTACGTCCTGCCGGAAGGATATGAAGTCAAAAGCAGGAGTTTGGACGACATCAAGTATGTGGTCGACCCGCATTATACCAAGGAGGATGTCGCGAAACTGGACAAGGAGGTCCATGATTCTTTTGATCTCCAGGGGAAGCGCTACAGACCAGGTAAGGCTCACGTTTTGTTGTTGTTTGCCTCATTGCGCCTGAACGGCTGCTGACCTATCTGCCCCAGGTTTTGTTGGTATGAACAACATCAAAGCGAACGATTACTTGAACGTCGTCGTCCAGGTCCTGGCCCATGTTCCTCCGATCCGGAATTTCTTCCTGCTACACCAATTCCCCGTCCCCGGAACTCCTCAGCTGTCTCTCCGCTTCAGCACACTGGTCCGCAAACTGTGGAACCCCAAAGCATTCAGATCGCACGTCTCCCCCCATGAGCTGCTCCAGGAGATCGCCCTCCGCTCCTCGAAGCGCTTCACCCTCACCCAACAGTCAGATCCGGTCGAGTTCCTCTCCTGGTTCCTGAACCACCTCCATCTCAGTCTGGGAGGCTCCAAGAAGCCGTCCCAGACCCCAACCAGCGTGATACAAGCGGCCTTCCAGGGCCACCTCAAGATCGAGTCTCAAGAGATCACCGCACACTCCGACGAGACCAACACCCGTCTGGTGTTCGAAGAATCCAAGGAAATAAACACCCAAATCACCCCCTTCCTCATCCTCACCCTCGACCTGCCCCCTACTCCTCTCTTCCAATCCGCAAACCGCGAATCCATCATCCCCCAAGTGCCCCTGACCACCCTCCTGAACAAATACAACGGCGTCACCGCCACGGAGAAGATGCGGCACCGCGTCCGCCATCGCCTCCTGCACCCCCTTCCACCCTACTTACTCTTCCACATCAAACGCTTCAGCCGGAACAAGTTCGTGTCGGAACGAAACCCCACCATCGTCACCTTCCCCTCCCCCCGCTCCCTCGACATGTCCCCCTACGTCGAACCCAACCCGGAGTACTGGCCCCCGGGGGAACCCATCCTGTACGACCTCGTCGCCAACATCATCCTGGACGCGACGGCGCCCACGCGCGGCGCCGGCGGCACCGACGACTCCGACAAGGGCATCAACGCCGCCGCGGGCGCGACGACGATCACGGGCGCCGGCGCCGCCAGCGAGAAGGTCTCGTGGCTCGTCCAGCTGCACGACAAGGCCATGGCGGCGGAGAACGCGCGGCGGCTCGAGCACGCCCGGCCCGGCGAGTTCCAGCGCGGACCCGAGTGGCTGGAGATCCAGGACCTGGAGGTGAAGCGCGCGGAGAGCGAGACGCTGTTCACGCGCGAGGGGTACCTGATGGTGTGGGAGCGGAGGAAGATCCCCGGCATGGGGAAGAAGAAGGGGAAGGCGCCTGCTGGTGCTGCTCCGGCCGGAGCTCCTACGGCCAAGTAGGATGATAAAGAAAAGGAGGGAAAGAAGGGAATGCGATGCGATGCGATGTGATGTGCTATATAGAAAGAAAACCTCGAGTGAGAAGTCAAGGTTCCGGTTGGGCGTTGTGTGTCTTTTTTCTGAGAAGTACATTGCTTACTTACATCCTAATGGGTTTATCTTTACTGTATTGTAACGGAATGGATTGATATTATGTTCTGTATATACATACGTATGTACTCCATGTACCGGTACTATTGCATTGCATTGCATTTTACTCCCTCCCTCCCTTCCTCCCTCTCTCTCTTGGACTTATTTTTTTTTTTTTTTTAAAAAAAAAGTGACATGTTGAGTTAAGTTTTAGATGGGCAGAAAAAACCCAGGGACCTGATCCGATAAAACGGTTCATTTATACCATACATACCATACCATACCATATAAACGTCTCGTGTACAGCATGTATATTTTGTTATATAACATACCTAGGCAATAGCCATATCATATCACACCAGAAGCTTTTCTTTCTGCCTGATACTAAGAGGTATTAAAAAAAAAACCAGGATAGAGGGGAAAGGTGGGGAAGAGGGGGTATCAGATGTCATGTATTGACTAACCACTTGCTCTCTTCAAGAACTTTTTCTTCAGGAACTTTATCTGAAGAAGAAGGAAAAAAAATATCTACAGATTCCCCCACCCAAACCCCCTCTTCCCCACCGAGATGGCCACCCCCGTCCCGACCCCCCACACCCCCGCGCTCACGGCGGCCTGCATCCCCAGCACGAGGACCAGCTTGCTCACGTACGCCAGGGCGCCGCGCACGCCGCCCCCGTCGCCACCGAGCGCGGGCCACGAGCCCAGGCGGCGGACGTCGGAGAGGAGAGCTGCCGCTGAGGCAGCGGAGGAGGAGGAGGCGGAGGAGCGGGAGAGGTAGGAGATGGCCAGAGAGCGGAGGTACATGGACTCGAGGGGCGCGAAGAGGATGGTTGAGATGAGGGATGCGAGGTGCGAGGAGAGGGAGTCGACGGGGTGCGAGGAGAGGATTGTGACGCGGTGTGAGGGGAGGGCGGATGCTGCCGTCGAGCGCTGGCGGGTGTGGCCTGTATGATGGGTATTTGTCGTCTGGGTCTGGGTCTGGGAGGTCGTGGAGGTGACGGGGCGAGGTTCAGAGTCGGTGGAGTACTCGGACTCGTCCTCGTCGTCGCCATCTTCATCTTCATCGTCGGTGTCGGAGTCGGAGTCAGCGTTGTTGGGATTGTTGTTTTGAGTATTGTCGGCGGGTTCTTCTACCGCGTCCGGGAGGACGTTGATATTTGCGGATCGATGATCCCGTCCTGGCACCGGGGTGGCATCACTGGCTGGATCGCCGGTTGTTAGTCGTGGAGTTTGATCTTGGCTCACTGCAACGGTGTTATCCACGGTCGCAGGGGATGCTCCGGTCGTCAGAGCAGATAGGCCATCGCTCGCCCCGGAGTTCACCGAGTTGAGGGCGGCCGTAAGATTTTGGCCCTGATTAGAAAGCAAGGCATCAAGCAGCTCGGAAGCTGTTCTGTTGATCGAACTTTGGTCGGTGGTCGTGCCGTTCTGGCGCGATCCGCCAGCATTATGACCGGCATCACGGCCGGTCTGATGTTGCGTGTTTGGTGGATTGCGATTGCTGGTCAGAAGCTCCAGCTGCATCGTAATCACATCCGAGCTTTGGTGGACCAGTGAGGCCCGAACGCGAGGCGATGTGAAGGGCGACGATTCAGGAGAAGATGGACGAGAGAACAAAGTGTTCGACCGCGAGTTCCGATGGTGAACAATGGAATCGTCATGAGTATGAATTTCAGGATCAGTCGACTGACGAGGGGCATCAAAAGTCGAGGGTGTAGGTCTCGGTATCCCGTTGATTCCTGTACGTCCCAATTGGGACGTTCCGTCGAAGTACTCGGTGTTCATCTCAAGAGGCGACTGGACCAAGCGTCCTTCTTCATTTGGCAGCACCTGGTCCACATTGAAGAGAGACCCTGGGTCTGGCGTCTGCGTCGAGACTGTTGGACCAGGCGAGCCAGGGCGAGCGCCTTCGACGCGGCCGCTGAGAAGCTGCTCTCCACGGGCCTGCAAGGAATCCGTGGGTCTCGGCGGCGCAGGGTGCGTTCTGGCTGGCGTAGCACTGAGTTCCTGCTGCAACTGTTCAATACGGTGGCGCAGCGACTCGATCCTCTCTTCCCTGGTGGGAGCGATGACTTCGCCGTCCGAGGCCTTTCCCTGCTTCCAGCCGAACCATGAAAGAGCCCAGTTTCTCAGCGTCAGTAGCTCATACTTGATCTCCTCCAGCAACGTGAAACTGCTGCGACGGGCCTCCTCGTCCGCCCTTCGTCCAAGGGTTGGCACTGTCCACTCGAGCAGGTCATTTTCAATGGCCACTCGGATGGAGAGTTCATCCGGGCGGTCGGGTTTGGGCAGTCGCCGACGAAGCAACCGGTAGATCCTTGCCTCTATGATTGGTCGCAAGTAAACATAGAGATAGATCAACGTGTACGGCGCCGTCAGGAGGCTAAGACCAAAGCTGCCCAATGCGCGGAGGGAATAATCAGTGGGAAGCGGGGGAAGCCGTATTAGGGAAGATTCGCTGAACGGTATGAAAAATCGAAGACCCGGGATAGACCAAGGGTGGACCAGATGAAGAGACTGCAGAAGCGAAAACATGTACACCTGCCCAAATAGAGCGAACAAAGTCGCCCTCGACCTGAGAATCTGTTAATTAAGAGGTCCGTCGAGACAAGGCTTGCAACAGACTCACGCTGTATTAATGAGAGAAAACGCCTTGCGCACAGCACGGCTATATAAGTCATTGTCCGAAAGATATAAAAACTGATTCTGCAGAAAAACAATCAGGGTTTCCAGCAGGTGGCTTCGAAAAATCGACAAGGAGAATGAGGTCGCCCATGCTGGGATTCCGGCGAAGTAGAACCCAAACAACCCGACCGTCTTTCGTTCAAAGCGGATAATGCTCATCAATGGAGCACAAGTGTAGCTTTTAAACGTCTATTGCGAAGTGCAAGTCAGCAAGCCGGTTTCGAGGGTTGTATTGTGTATGGTCGGTTCGTCTCACCAGGATCCGCCCCCCAAGCGACGTAACCCACCAGGAACCTAGAAACATGAAGATCTGGTCCAGAGTCGCCATGACCAGTCCATAGTCGTTCTCTGCGGCGATCAGATTCACCTTCTGTTTCTCCTTGGAGATGCCCAGGCTCCCATCCTCGCCGCTGACGACGATCCCCATCGTCGAGAGGATGTCGTTCTTGGCTCGTCGGAGCTCGCGGCCAAACGCCTTGGACGCAGGATTGATCGGATGGCCTCTTTCATCATACTGCTGGACGTATCCATCGGCATGGATGGCGGAGACTCTGCCCTGTTCCGCATCGGCAGGGTCGGGGGCTTCATACGGCGATCGGCCCTTGAAAATGTTAGTAAGATGAGCAATGTAAAGCGCAATACAATAGAATCAAGTAAATTCTAAATAGCTCCTCAACAATACTCAGAGCCAGACGAGCATATCATGACTGTATCATAATAGACGGTTTGTAAAGCCCGTAACTTCAGAGCACGAAACGAAAGCAGTCAGAAAGCCATGCGACATTCGCAAAATCAGTTATAAGTTTCGATAACAAATTCCAAGTGTCTAGAGAGGAACGCAACAGCGGGGGCAGAGCATCAAGGAAATAGTTCCAGACCTACCAGAGCGAGCCGATTCATGTAAGCCCGTCGCCCCATCGTGAGAGAACGACGGGCGTGATCAAACACATACGATTACCATCAACTGAAGAGAAGACGGCGCGGCCATCAGCTCAAAGCCAGTTGCAGGAGATCATCATCAACTTGTATGTCGGACGTTGAACGGCGATGTCGCTGTCGGGGCGTGCGGGCACGGACCGCTGCTTATCTGCTCCGCGCGCAAACACGGCAAACAGCTCGAAAAAAGATAAAAAGTTGAGATCGAGAGCGCGCCGCTTTGCGACTGTCGCAGCCAGCGCCTTTCCACTGCCCTCTTTTTTTTCCTTTTTTCGCCTCAAGCGGATGATGGCGCGCTGGACCTGATCTCTGGATTTTTCGCATTGAAGGGATTTCTCGCGCGGTCACGATGTCCAAGGTCCACATCAAAACCACCTTCGAGGCCTCGCGCACCATCCGCCCCATCTACACCGGCGGAAGCACGGCGCTCGATGCCAGCGGCCGCCTGCTGGCGACGTGCGTGGGCGAGGAGGCCCTCATCGTCGATCTGGAGACCGGCGACCAGCTGGTCAGTCTGGAAGGGGTGCGTCGGCGTCTCTACGCTCAGGGATCCTACATTCGCTAACGATCGTCTAGGATGGAGAATTAATCACGAGCCTGGCGAGTATGCGCTCTCTATTTCTGTGTCTGTTTGCGGACTGAACTGACGGTCTTCGCAGTCACGCCATCGGCTTCGCATGTGATTCTCTGCTCGAGATCTATGTCCATGAAAATATTCTCCCTGACGCCGTTCGACGACGAGTCACGGACAATCGAAGCGAAGCTTCTCAGAACCCTCAAGCCTCACACTGCGCCGGTCGTGACCACCGCGATCGACCATACGGGAACGTTGCTGGCAACCGGTAGCGCCGACGGATCCATCAAGGTGTGGGATATCAGAGGTGGATACATCACGCACTCGTTCCACGGCCACGGTGGAGTGATATCAGCGCTGTGCTTCTTCGAGATCTCTGTCCCAGACACAGAAGTCGAGTCTGCAGACAAGAAGAAGAAGAAAAAGAGAAAGGGCGCCAAGGATGAGGACCACGAGATGGAAGACGCAGTCGTCCCCCAGGCAGCCTCGACGGCCGGGTTCCGACTTGCGTCCGGAGACGAGGATGGCAAGGTCCGAGTGTGGGATCTGCATAAGAGGAAGTCCATAGCTTCTCTAGACTCCCATGTCTCCGTCGTCCGGAGCCTGTCCTATTCCCCGGCAGAGAATGCGCTGCTCTCCGCCAGTCGAGACAAGACCGTTATCGTCTGGGACGTGCGGACATACAAGACCCGCAGGATCATTCCGGTCCTGGAGAGCGTCGAGGCTGCGGGTTTCGTCGCTGACAGCGGACTGTGCTTTACCGGTGGAGAGAATGGCAAGCTCCGGGTGTGGGACTGCAACACAGGAGGAGAGGTCACCAAGGAGCAAGAGGCGGGCAATGAATTCGAGGCCATCATTGCAACCGAATACTCTCCTGGCCTCCCGTTCGTCATGACCGTCCACGCCGACCAGACGCTCAAGCTCCACTCCCTCGAGCCGCTGTCAGATTACAAGCCCGGTTCTACTCTCGACCCCCTGCCGGTCATTCGTCGTATAACAGGCAACGACGACGAGATCATCGACCTGGCGTATGTCGGACCAGACCGGTCTCTGCTAGCCCTGGCGAACAATTCCGAGAGCATCAGGATCATATCAGTCGGGTCGTCGGACAAGGCAGCGGAGGATCAGTATTTCGGCGCAGACGTCGCCCACCTGGACGGCCACGAGGACATCATCATCTGCATTGATGTCGACTGGTCCGGTCACTGGCTGGCCACGGGCGCCAAGGATAACACTGCACGTCTATGGCGCCTCGACCCTGAGAACCAGTCGTATACATGCTTTGCCATATTGAGCGGCCACGCAGAGTCCCTGGGTGCGATCAGTTTCCCGCGCGTGCCACCGCCGTCCAGCTCCGCGGCATATCAAGATCCCTTGAATCACCCTCCGGCGTTCCTCGTCACCGGCTCCCAAGACCGTACCATCAAGCGATGGGACATAGGCAAACTGGGGCCGTTGAAGTCGTCGACGCCGCACAAGCCCAAAGCGGCATATACCCGCAAGGCGCACGAAAAGGACATCAACGCACTGGACGTGAACCCTACATCCGCCCTGTTCGCCTCCGCCTCGCAGGACCGGACGGTCAAGATCTGGTCCGCCGAGGACGGCGCCGTGGCAGGTATCCTGCGCGGGCACAAGAGAGGCGTGTGGTCGGTCCGCTTCTCTCCCCGAGACACGCCCATCGTCAACACCGAGTCCGGATCGAGCACGAGCAGGGGCATGGTCGTGACCGGCTCGGGAGACAAGACGGTCAAGATCTGGAGCCTGTCGGACTACAGCTGCCTCCTCACCTTCGAGGGCCACACGAACAGCGTCCTCAAGGTGCTCTGGCTCCCTCCGCCGCAACTCTCCAGCGGCGATGAAGACGATGAAGGAGAGAACAGCACCACCAAGCAAGCTCTCGCCCGCAGCGCACCCGCTCAGGCGCGTCCACTCGTCGCCTCAGCGGCCGCAGACGGCCTCGTCAAGATCTGGTCTCCTTACACGGGAGAGTTAGAAACAACCCTAGACAACCATACTGACCGAGTCTGGGCTCTCGCATCTCCTACACCCTCTGGCTCTCGCGCCGACATCAAACCGCCCACCACCCCCACCGCCTCCTCTCAACTATTCAACCCCCCATACGCCCTCGTCTCCGGCTCCGCCGACTCAACCGTCACCTTCTGGAAAGACACCACCCAAGCAACCCTCACCTCCGCCGTCACGGCGAACGCCGCACGGATCGAACAAGATCAGCAGCTCCAGAACTACATCCGCGCGGGCGCCTACCGCGAAGCAATCACCCTCGCGCTGCAACTCAACCACCCGGCGCGCCTGCTGTCCCTATTCACCGCGGCCATCGACGAAGCCGACGACCCCTCGGTCCCTAAATCCGACGAAGCGAAGAACAGCCTGACAGGCAACCCGTCGATCGACTCCGTCCTGCAGTCCCTCGACGCGGAGAACCTGTACTTCCTCCTCCTCCGCGTCCGCGACTGGAACACCAACGCGCGCACCGCCCGTGTCGCGCAGCGCATCCTGTTCGCGCTCGTCCGGTCCTACCCGCCCTCGACGTTCGTCGAGCTGGCCAAGAACCCGCCACGGCTCCGCGCCGGTACCGGCACCGGTAGTGGTAAGGCTGGCCGCCCGGCGCCGCCGATGAAGGACGTCCTGCACGCGCTGGCGGCGTACACGGACCGGCATTACCGGCGGATCGAGGAGCTGGTGGACGAGAGCTACCTGCTGGAGTGGGTGCTGCGCGAGATGGACGGGGGCGTTGGGCTCGGTGGGCTGGAGACGAGGAGTGGAAGAGAGGGAGCCGATATGAATGGCACCGGTATGGAGGTGCCGGAGCACGAGAGGGATGTGATTATGTTGGAGACGTAAAAAAATAAGGAGGAGGAAAAAGGGAAATGTAAATTAAATAAAAGCAAAAAGGGAAAGAAAAAAACCAAAAAAGGGAGGGAGAGTTGCTTTTTGATACACGAGTAAGGAAGGCCTTGTCTTGCATTTATTTCCAGGAGTGTTGTTGGGAGGGTTGGAATGGGAAACCCTTTTGAAAAACAAGAAGCTCTGATGCAGCTATTTTATCTCTAGTACCTTATATAAATATCAGCCGCAACTTTGCTGGCACCCTTGTGTATGTATCTTAGATGCTTTATTCACGTATATCCACTGATATAAATGAAAAGGTCATCGTCACCTTCTATTCCAGTATCGCAAAGAAAAAAAAGGGCCCTGGAGTCCATTCCAGATTAATCAATCGATCATCCTTATTTATACCCATCGATCCCATTATCACCGTCGATTGGTAAATCCAAATACAAGTACTGTACAAATAATACAAATACACGTGCACACATGCACAATCTATAGGGCAGCCTTATATTTATCACAGCATGTGGGATTTCTTAGAAACCCCCCCCCCCCACACAGAGGACTTTCGGGAAATGAGAGAGGAGGGAAAATCGGGTATCACATAATAACAGCCACAAAAGTCATACAGACACAATTCCCCAGATAAACGATCATTTTTGATTGACCTCTTTGAAAAAATCCCCGTCCTGTCCTTTTTGGATATGTCTGTAGGTGATTTTTGTGCTGTATGTGCAAAAAAGCTTCTTTTAGGATTAGGTAGGTTAGGTAGGCAAATATCATAATGAATCCTGTTATTTCTCTTCCCTGTTCTGGCCAAAAACCAGGCCGATTATCTGATCTGAGGATGCCGGCATCATGATCAATATCACTACTCGTCCCTTCTTCTCCGGTGCGAGTCACGGTCCCGATCGCTGTCCCGGTCCCGGTCTCGGGACCGATCTCTGCGATCGCGATCGCGGTCATGCCTCGATGAAGCATGTCGAGAGCTGTACCGGTCGTCGTCCCTGTACTTGCGATCTCGGTCTCTGTCCCTGTCTCTTTCCCGATCCCGATCTCTCTCGCGATCCCTGTCGCGATCCCTGTCACGCTCGCGGTCACGCTCACGATCGCGATAGTACCGATCATCCCTATCATCATCGTCATATCTCCTGCTCCGTCTCCCAGACGAACGGCTCCTTTCTCTATCTCTGTCTCTCCGTGAGGACCCATTCCTCCGCCTCTCGTGCAGATCAGAATCGGACTCGTCATCGTAATCACGATCATGCCGCCGGCGGTCCCGGTCCCGGTCCCTGTCACGGTCCCGTTCTCGCTCTCGATCACGGTCTCGATCGCGCTCGCGATCTCTATCCCGATCCCTCCTCTCCCTCCAGTCCGCTTCCTTCAACTCTCTCTCCTTAGCCTCCTTCTGCCTCGCCCTGAACTCCTCCTCCGTGATAAACTCGCCCGTCTTCTTGCTCCGCATGAGGACGGGCATGTAGATGCCATCCGTACTTCCCCCACCACCATCCTTGCCATCCTTATCCTTGCTGCCGTCCTTTCTGGCTGCCTTCCGCATGGCAGCCTTCCCCCACGCGCCGATCTCCACCTCTGCGCCCTTCCCGGACAGGTCCTTTGCACCAATGCCCAGGAAACCCGGTCTGCGCTGAGGAATGCGCGGCTTAGTAGCCGCGGGGGAGGAGCCGTAGTTGCCTTTCCCGATCGGCATGCCCTCTTTCCAGCCCATGCCGCGAAGCAAGGCGGCGCCGAATTCCTCGACGGGGATGGCGTTGTAGGCTTCCAGGCTCGCGGGATCGGGACGGGAGGCGACGTCTGCGCGGAAGGAGGACGTTTCGTCGTAGCGGACGACATACTCGTCGTCTCCTTGCTCGTCTCCGTTAAGCGGAGGACGTTTCGAGGTGGTGGACTCGATGACCAGGTCCGATCTCCGCGTTCCAGCGGCGTCCCCTTTGCTCTCGCGGAGGAGGGCCTGCAGGGCGATCTCGTCCTGCGTAAGCTCCTTCTTCTCCGCATTCGCAACAGCAACAGCAGCGCTGTCTGCGTCCGCATCCACCATCTCCACATCTCGCTCCCGCGCCGGCGTCGGCTCAGCAGCCTCCGGCTTCGCCGCATAACTCAGCCCATACTTCGTACTCGGGGCGTCAACCTCAACATTACTATCCCCCTCCTGCAGCTGCTGCTGTTGCTGAGCCTGCAGAGCCTGCACCTCCTTCGGAAGCAGATTCTTCCTCGGCCTCCGAATGTTCACCCCAGGCCGATCCCGCCAGTTGTTCTTGCTCTCGACCTTGATCACCAGCGGCTCCTTTCGCTTGTTGCCACCGTCAGCGGCGATGGCGCCGCCGCTGTCGAAGCCTGTTACGGCCTCGACGCGCGCATTTTCGGCCTCGGACTCATCGTCCTCCTCCTCGTGGTCGAGTCGGTGGTGGGGAGTACGGCGGGGGAGATTCCCAGCGCGAGGGTCTGCGGATTTGGATGCAGACTGGAGGTTGAAGGATGTCTTTTTCGTGGACGACGAAGAGAGTGAGAACGGCGCTGGTTTACCCGGCGCAGGCGCGGATTCTGGAGCCGGAGAGGCGGTGTTCTCCGGAGGAGGAGGGGAGCGCTGGGGTGTTGACGAGGACATTGTGGATGAAATGTCCTCTGGAATGAGGTGGAAATTTTCCTGTTGGAAGGGTTAAATAAAATAACCGAGTGTTGCTATTCGAGTCATATGGCTCAGTCCATCCGTGTAAGGTAAAGGTCGTAAGGTACGGGGGTAAAGAAGATGAGAAGAAAAAGAGAAGGGGGACTGAACTGGGTTGACTCTGCGGAGAAGCACTGCTGGTATGGCGTTCTGGAGGCCGGCGGAGTGGCGAGGGTCTCCAAGCGCGCGCTAGGCGCTTGCCGCGTCGCGAGTACAGCCAACCGCCAAGCACTCTGTCTACAATCACTGACATAAGGGCATTACATGCAAAAGCTCTACCTACACAAGTAATCAAGGTAAGAAAGAAGATACCGAGGCTATTTCATCGCTACCAGTCAAAGCTCCTCACATAAAACTGGCATGTATTCATATTTCAGATTCAGAACAGACCTTTCTCAGCCCTACCACACATAACTGAATCAACTCCCTTCCATTCAACCTTTTCAACCGTAGAGAGATAGGTACCTACACATACAAAACGCCGTGGTCCGTTTCTTGTTCCTGCCTCCTATCAATACACGTACAGTAGTAGTACAGTATAAAAAGAAAAAGAACAGTGGCTCCCGGCCACTCCTTCCGGTGTCTTTTTAGAGTGATTTTATTGTACTCTACCAGACCAAGGACAGCGAGAACGGGGGAGGGGGTGGCAAGGAAGACAGTGTGTGAGGTAGAGGGGGCGGAAAAAGGGGAAAGGAGGAAGAGGGCAGGGTAAGGGTAAGGGTAGGTAGGCGTGGTAGAGTACTGGGTCAGTCACATAGCGTCCGTCCACTGCATCTCGTCCAACAAAGAGAAAACCAAGAAAAGAAAAGCAACTGGCGCAGTTGCGCCAGGAATAATATGTACAAGGAAAACAAATAATAATCGTGTCAAGCAGCAGCACAACGACAAATCCCAGCCTTCCCCTGCAACTCGAACAAAAAAGAGATTACTGTTAACTAGCTGCTGGCCATCTGGGCTTGCGGCGGCCTGGGGCTCTTGCTGTTGCCCGGCTGCTGCGGGACAGGGCCGCCGGCCTGGACGCTGCCGCTCCGCTGCGTCTGCGGAGTCGCGCTTCTGCTCTGCTGCGGTGGAGGGGCTCCGTTCATCGCAGGTGAGTTTCCGACACTGACACGGTTCTGCTGATGCTGCGCCGTCTGAGGGACGCGCATCATGGGAGAAAACCCCTGTCCTTGCGGGTTCTGCATCCCAGGACCACCGTTCGGCATGCCCGGCTGCGAAGGGGGCTGGAAGTTCCCGTCGTGCGGGACCTGGAAATTGGACTGCACAGCCCCGATATTGCCAGCCGCAGCGTTCATGGCGACCTGGGACATGCGCTGCTGCTGGTACTGATGCAGACGGTCGGTGGCCAGCTTGTTCACTTGATCCGGAGGCATATTCGGGTTGCTCCGTTGGATCTGGCTCTGGATCGTACTGATGGTCGGAACCACACCGCTTGACAGAGGGTTCGGCTGGCCCATGCGAGGGGAGGCCGACGAGACTGCTTGTCCAGCAGTGCTGTGGAAAGAGGGGCTTTGTACTCCGCCAGAGGCCTGCAGAGCTGCCAGCATCGCGGGGTTGTTCGGGTTGCCATTGACATTGGGTATGTTGACGTTCGGGGAGTGAGAGCCCTGCTGCCCATACTGCTGCTGGTTGTGGAATTGTTGCTGTTGCTGTTGCTGTTGTTGTTGTTGCTGCTGCTGCTGCTGTTGTTGCTGTTGCTGCTGCTGGCGGGATTGCAAGATCCGTTGCTGTTCTTGGAGTCGGTTGGCCTCTCGGATGACTCGTGCATTGTCCGGAGACGCCTGCATGGGCATTCCTGGTCGTCCACCCATCGGCTGCTGCATCCCCGGTTGAGGCATCATCTTCATAGCCATGGGATTCGGCGGCATAGGGCCGTTCATCGGTGTGCCGTTGGGCATTCCCTGCATGGGATGAGGTCGACCTTGAACGACTCCAACGCCAGGCGGAAGTCCGTTTGGCATCCCGTTTGGGACACCACCAGGCATTCCTGGGTTGGCGCCGTTGTGAGGTATACCGTTGGGGTTGCGCACGGGAGCGCCGCCATTCATCATCTGCTGCTGGTTGGGCAGTTGACCGGCACGTTGAGCAGCCAAATTCGCCTGGGTTACACTGTCAGCTGACGATCAACTGGCGACTCAGGCTCCGCATGGAACTTACTCTCTGCTGGGCAAGCATCTGCTGCCGGTACTGCTCCTGCCTTTCCTGTAGTTTCATCTCCCGCTCATGCTTGAGTTTGCTAAATTCAGCCGGAGACGAAATTGGAGGCTTGGGCTGGTTCGCATCGTTGATCCTCCTCAGAGACGCAAGATGAGAGGCTAGAGAAAGCAGAAAGATCAGTACAAGAAAAACATGAAATGTGAGATCCACGCGTCGGTTCTTACCGTGCTGCTGTTTCTGGAGCAGAGTCTCCCGCTTCTTGGCCAACTTCCGCATAGCGTCAAGGAGAGCAAGATGCTTGGTACTGCGTCGACGGTCGACCCTAATCGGCTGCGTTGTCCTTCTCCTAACCGGCGGCGGCGCTTGACCATTATTACCCTGCTGCTGTTGTGGCTGTTGCTGTTGCTGTTGTTGTTGCTGCTGTTGCTGCTGCTGCTGTTGCTGTTGTTGCTGAGCAGCTTGTTGCTGGGCAAGAATGGTACGCTGAGCCGCTTCCAACCTTTGGTGGTAAGCCCGGAAATACTGTGTCTTCGACAGATCAGCCGGCAGCCCTTCCAGCCCAATCCACCGCTCAAAACACTCCCAGGGTGTGCGCCTTTCAGCACCAGAGGTGAACTGTGATGGAGGAGAGAGGCAGCTAGATATAAGTGACCAATTGTACGAGTATTCCTTCACGAGACGACGTAGCTCGTCATCTTCCGCATACGTCCACTGCGATGACTGTCTTGACTCAAAGAACCCTACGGATGGCATGGGATGCTCCGTTGGGGGCCTGAACGAGTGGCCAGGGTGGATACGGTCACGGAGATGCTTGTTCTCCGGCCTAAACAGAGCCACGTTCGTCTGTTCAGGCGGGAGGTCCACGACTTCGGTTTCTGTGTCGTGCTGCTGGTACTGCGAATAGTCATATCTGCTGCGTTTCCTGGGTGGCGGTTGATCATCACGGAAGGAAATCTTGCCCACCGCGTATTTTGAAACCGGGAGGATATCCGTCTTCCAGGCCGAATCCGGATCGGTCTTGAACACCGGCTGCTTGGTATCCGGGGCAATTCCAATAGGGGTATAGAGTGGAAGTTCGTCGAGGAGCTTTTCAGCCGCCGGGGTCATGTCCATTGAGAATGTAAACTCGTCTGAACCCAGGGAGAAGATGGCTGCGGGTGCAACCGAATCGCGCAGGTCAGGGCGGGGCTCGTCATTGAAACTTTCGCTGACAGAGTCGTCCTCACTCGCAGGAACCAAGTCTGGAGTGGGATGGGAAACAGGGACCATCTCGTCAAGCGGCTCCTCCTCTTGCGAAGATGGAACGTCGCTTGTCCGTCCGGCATCGTCTAGTCCAGTTTTCAGCGGAGGTATCCTTGCGTTGACGCGCAGCAAAGCCCGATGCTCTGGATCGCTGTTGACATATTCAGCGCACCAATCCGCACAGCTTTTCGCTGCTGCAATCTTCCATTTCCTTTCCTCCCGGAAATCCGTACGCATCCACTTCATGTGGTCCAAAAGCACATCCCAATGCGTCCCTTGTCGCGGAGGCTCGGCGGAACGTTTCAATTGACGGAGAGGCCATCGGTTCGCGTTCTGCAGCTGATATATCCGCCGCAGTGTACGGCAATCCATCTGCTCCTGATAGTCGACGAAGTAGTTGGCGGTCGTCAAGGTCTTGTGGGCCTGGGAGAGGAGAGTGCCGAGGGTGGAGCTTCGAGGCGGCGAATAGGCCTTGTTCTGGAACAGGGTGAACAGGTAATCCTTTTCCTCGTTCAAGCTCGCTACTAGATCACCCGCATTTTGGCGTACGAGATCGGCCGTATCAGTCTTCTCCGGCTGCTGTTTCGGAAAGACAACGGTGGAGAGCTTGCTCCGCTCCTTTTCCCGTTCCTTCCTATCCTTGAAACGTAGCCGGGCCGGCGACTCAGTATGGTCCTTGTCAGACAGCATGGATGGAGACACCGGCGTAGCCCTCATCGACTCCGCAGGGGTTCTGTCTGCCGCGGGTTGAGAAGCTGGATGCTTCGGCGTCTCCCCCAGTATCTCAGATACGGACTTATGGCGGATAGCCCCCGAAGACACCCGGGTCATCATCCGTTCAGGCTGCGGCGGCGTAGGCTGTACGAGCGGCGCTGGCTGAGGCTTCTTGGAAGGACTTGGGGCCGGAGCCACAGCAGCGGCCGGCTTCCCCCCTACTACAGCCTGAGGTTGCATGCTCTCCGATGGACCTTGTCCCGGGGTAGTCACCTCCATTGAAGTCTCCTTGGCCTGGTCAGCTCGTTTCTCTTCCGACGCCAGGGGGGAAAGGCCAGGCTCTTTAGACACCTCTGGCCGTTCCGGAACAGGAGTCTCCAAGATCGGCGGTGGAAGGACGCTCTCCTTGATAACCTCATTTGACGAAGGCTGACCAGCGGTGCTGGCGCTCTTCTCGATCGCCTTGGTGGCAGCCAGAGCACTCTGAAGAGACTGCGCCTCCTCGAGCTTGAGCTGCTCGTCTGGGGTAGATGGCACCAGATTTGGCGGAGGTTGGAAAGGCCTTTCCGGCTTTGGACTCGGCTGGACTATCTTGTCTACAGGCTCAGCTGTCTCTTCGCCCGGACTGGTGTCCGGAGAAGCCGCCGTGGGAACTGGTGTATTGTTGGAATATGCACCCACTGTTGACGCCGGGGACAGAGGCTGCTGCTCTGTAATGTGTGAGGGAGCCCCCAGAACCAGAGAGGGCCGTTTGTCATGCTTCTTATGAGGCGAGGCGATCTCAGGAACTTGTAACGTCGCAGCAGCGCCTCCACCGGGAGCCGGTCGGGGCTGACCCGGAGAAAGAGAAGCCTCTGCAACTCCTTGACCTTGACTACTGGGCGGCGTGTCGGACACAGCAGCGCTCGGTAACTGCCCAGGGCTTAGAGATGGCACTGGGTGCGAAACCGCCGGTGACACCCCTTCCGATGGCCCTGGAGCTCCGGCAGTAACGCCGGGGGCAGGAGCGCTAACCAGGTTCTCTGCACCTGCTTGCGTAGAGACGGCCCTGGCCTGTCCTTCGAGTGCTTGGCCTCGCGCCTCGATCGCATGCTGCTTGGCATCGTCGAGTCTCGCCGCAGCCTCTGTCGGTCGACCAACATCTAGTTTCGGGGAAGGAACGCGAGCAGCTGCCTCCCCAGCCTCGAGGACCGCTTGGGGAACACCTTTCGCTGCCTCTCGGGCGAGACGCTCGTCCTGGGCGCGCGTCGCGATGCTTGCATAGTCTGGGAAGGGTGGGAGCGTAGCTTCATTGAAGTAACGACCTCTGCACGAAGGGAATTAGTAAATATAAAATATATCGATGGAATCTGCAGGAGCAGTGTAGAGTAATGCAACGAAGGGACGTACTTGGAGAGGTCGTTGGCGTCGAGGAAGGCCTGTTCCTTCTGCTGATACAGCGAGTCCGGTGGAGCGCCTTCGGTCGCGCCCGCGAGGCCCACGGTCGCAAAGTAGAGCTCGCTCAGTTTGCGCTTTCGCGACAACAAACAACGTCTAAAATCCCGAGTAAGCGATAATTCGGTTTCGCATGCAGCGGTAGAAGGGATCTAGTCGCTGGGAGAAAATAAAAACTTACGCGATCTCATCGTTCTTAGACCGGAGCAGCTCGTCGCGGAGCATCGAGGCTATCTCGACCACACAGCATCCGATTAACGCGCGGAAAGCGAGGGCGATGAAGAGAGCGATGTCATTCGAGTGGAAAAAATCGCTCAGAAGTGATGGAAAGGATGGGGTTGGGGCGTTATGGGACGGCGAAGTCGAGACGCGAGGATTTCACTGGGGGGGGTGCTCGGAGGGGGAGGGCGAGTAGTGGTGTAGGGTGAGTGCCGCAGCAACAGCGAGTGTACTTTGGAGGGCGCGCTGGGAACGCAGGAAGGGCGGCAGCGGGCGGGCGGGCGTCCCTGGTACAGCGCCTGCTAGCAGGTTAGGGAGAGGCTGTCGGCAGCGCAGGGAGCACCTGAGGCAGGAGTTCCAGAAAAAGCCGGCGACAAGGCAGCGCGTTTGCGGCCTGAGGCTGTATTTGCCTGAGGCAGAAGTATTATGCCTGAGGCTACATACCTTTGCCTCAGGCATCAAGTGCTCCGTTCAATGCCCAGTCCCTATGGGTCCAGCCCCATCGCGCGCCGCAAAAAAAGTTCCGTACAGAGCTTCAGATCATCTCAAACCCTCAGAACTCGCAACAATGGCCAAGCGCAAGAGAGACAATGCTGCCAAAGATGGCGATCCGGCCGAGCAACCCCGCAAGGCCATCAAGTCCACCGCAACCCCCGAAGAACCCTCCTCCACAAGGAACGACGACCCCGCCGCCGTCACCGTCCAGGTCGTGACCGGCTCGTACGAACGAGTTCTGCACGGCTTCACCGCGACGCTCTTGCCCTCTCAAAAGGATGGAGAAAAATCTGAGGATGCTTCCCCATCCGTCCAGTTCGCAGACACCTTCCTCTTCCACGCCCATGCCTCCGCAATTCGCTGTCTCGCCCTTTCCCCGATTTCCAGTCCCGATGACCCCTCACGGTCTCAGAAAGTCATCCTGGCCAGCGGCGGCACCGACGAGCGCATAAACCTCTACACGCTCTCTGCGTCGCCCCCCGTGGTCAATGACAAGTTCCCCTCCGTCCCGACTCTGGCGGGGAACAAAGTCCTCGAGAACCCCAAGAACCGCGAGCTCGGATCGCTGCTGCACCACTCCTCCAGCATCTCCGCGCTCTGCTTCCCGACCCGCTCGAAGCTCCTGGCTGCTGCGGAGGACAACGTCATCTCCGTCACCAAGACTCGAGACTGGACCGTCGTGTCCAGCATCAGAGCTCCCCGTCCGAAGGTGCAGGGCAGACCTAGCGGAGACACTGCTCCTCCGGGGGGCACCCCATCGGGCATCAACGACTTTGCTGTGCACCCCAGCATGAAGCTGATGCTCAGTGTCGGGAAAGGGGAGAAATGCATGAGGCTCTGGAACCTCATCACGGGCAAGAAGGCCGGCGTGCTGAACTTCAACAAGGAGATCCTGCAGAGTGTCAGGGAGGGCAAACGGGGCACCGGAGAAGGCAGGCGGATCGTATGGAATTCTCAGGGAGACGAGTTTGCAGTTGCGTTCGAATGGGGTGCTGTCGTCTTTGGAATAGTAAGTCCTTCATCATACCCTCGTGGATGCTTCCGATAACTGACCGTTTGGCACAGGACTCGACACCAAAATGCAGACTCCTGCCGTCTCCGCTGAGCAAGCTGCACCACATCAGATACATCACCGTAAACGAATCCGAAGATAATAGAGATGAACTCCTCGCCGCTTCCACAGAAGACGGACGGATCATCTTCTACTCGACCAAGGAGACCCGAAAGCCTGAGGCAGATGACCCTGAGCCTTCAATCCCCTACGCAGCGGTTCGCGCTCAGCTCGGCGGCAAACCCTGCGGCCTCTCGGGACGAGTCAAGGACTTTGAGATCCTGGTCCTCGACGAATCCCAGTCGCGGACATGGAAGAATGACTATGTCGTGGTGACGGGCAGCAGTGACGGCGCCGTCCGGATATGGCTGCTCACGAGAAAAGAACTCGCCGCAAAGAAACAAGACAGTGACTCTGAAAAGCAAAAGAAAGAACAAGACACGGCGAATCCCCAACAGGTCGGAAAACTCGTCGGCACCTACGAGACCGGGAACCGCATCACCTGCCTGAAGGCGTTCGTGATGCTGCCGCCTGAGGCGGACGATCCCTCTGCGCTGGGGGAGTCAGAGTTTGAGAGTTTCGGAGATGACGACGAGGAAGAGGAGAAATCCAGCAGCAGTGATGATGAGGACGATGAGTAGACGTTCCGTTCCTAATTATGAGCCTGATTGTGCTGTATGTGTGATATGTATGTGTCCAAAAAAGGAATATACCCTGTTGTATATGCTATGCTATGCTAGGCTAGGATAGGCTAGGCTTCTGTACAAGGCAAAAAGAATGTGATCTGTCTGTGTACTGTCTTGTGCGAATTTCATGTGATTCACAACAAATACAAGGACCATATTGATAGACAAAGGACACGCAGAACTGTCGTCTCATGTAGCAATATCATGCACTCAAATCACTAGGTTCCAGAAAGCAAGACCGCCACCTAGTTAACAGCAGTTCAATGACATCCTTATCTTTCCCAGCTCCATCTAATATGTAGATCCATGAAAATGCTGATCCAGGTGTCTGACTCAATGCCGGACTGTATCTATGCAGAACTTGCATCCTTGGGTACGCTACCTACCTACCTAGGCGGAATCTGGCTCTGTGCAGACAGCTGCGACTGTCGAAGGTTTCTTCTTTTTCTTCAGCTTGCAAACATGTCAAATTAAAATGTTCTCGCTCGGTGCTTCCGTCTTTCTTTAAAATTAAATTTTCGATTTAGTAACATGTCATACTTATAGTAAACGATTGGAGGAAAAAAAAGCAGGTTTTTTTTTTTCGAAATTTAAGGAGATCTCTCCATTGTCATGAGTAGAATATTGAGGAGAGACTATATCTAGGTGCTAAGATAGCTCTCTCCCTCTCTCAACCAACCAGCCAACAAACATCTCTAGGAAAACAGATTATTTACGCGTTGTATTCCCTTTTCTATCCTACTGCACAGTATTTCCAAGATTCATGGTGCTCCGTACCTGGTTGATACATAGATCCGATTTCATACATCCCATTTCTCCACTTCACTTACAACTATACCCTACTAGTATCGGTTTCAATGGACCAGGAATCGCAGTCGTCGCGCTCAGATTCTTATAGATAGGTGCTCGAACTTAAAACTCTCCCCCTTTAACCTAACCTAACCTAACCGCGCAAGTCAAACTAATGGTGAAATACAGCAACAGTGCCTCGGGAAAGACCAGGTTCAGTGGAAAAGAAAGTGCTGGGTTGGAAAAGTCCGCGAGGAAGAAGTTTGGCAGCCTGGGGGCAATACAGCCAGCAAGTCGAGGTGATAGATAGATAGATATACTGGCCTGTCCTCAAGGAGGAGGATGTTATACACGGTATTAAGACTCTGAAGTGTATGTGCTCAGGGCATGCTCTATGGGCATGACAGTTCTCTGCTTGGAGGATAAATAATAAGTGCACATAGATCAGTGCCAGGTTCTCTCAAACTGTTGTCAGGTCCTGAGTTATATATATATCATTCGCACATTGAATCAGATGCGGATAATGTGCTTAGACAGAGGCTTCATACGACACAGATGTATGAGATGCAGGCAAAAGAAGAGCGAGGGAAATTATTTGAGAACCACCATAGGGAGCAGGCGGCTGTCTAGATAAGTACTGGATCAGCCAGTCAATCTGCAAGAAGGGGCAGGGCTACTGTAGTATTCCATCCAGGTAGCTGCCCAGAAACTATTGACTTGATGGATGACTCGGGAGTTGGAGGTTTGGCCGGTGTAAGGAATCTGCTTGAAGTTGAGAATGGAAAAGCCAGAGAAGCTGAAGCGAAGAAACAACGCTGGGCCACGGTTTCTGGTAAAGTGATCTAGTCAAGAGACAGGGCTTCTGACTCTATGTCCTTGATATAACTAGTCGGAGGGATCTCTCAAGGTTTGAGGTCTCAGTGTTAATCCAGGGTTCCTATTCAGCCATGCCTTCACGTTCCAAATATCAATGTCTGCTTGATATGTGACAGCCAAACTTTAGAGGCATGCCATCAATCTTAGCCCATGGTTGTAAACCAGGGTATCTGGTGAGTCAAGGGTGAGAGTCCCTGCTGGCCACCCACACAGATGCAGTGGCATGCAGGTCATAAAGCAAGAAAAAGATAAAAAAAGTGCACAGAGCTGGCACTTTCACATATCTCTGTGTTCACAGCCAACCTGTTTCTGTTCCAGGTGAACTATACAGACTTCACTTGCCGCCGTGAACCCATCTGCGGAAGTGGGCAGGGTTGCCGCCCGCACTCCACTGCACAAAGCGAACCCCACCGCCGCGCCATATCATATCGCCTCCGTTCAAGCAGCAATTTTCAGCGTCACGACTCAACGACACGCCCCTCGTCCCCTTGTCCCCTCCCGCACCCAACACCAGCCGCCGCTGAACGCGACACCTCCTCGCAGCCATGGCTACCAACGGCGACTTCTCGGACGAAGAGTCCCAGCCCGGCTCTCCCGTCATGGACGGCAACGAGCCCGACGACGTCGAGGAACAGGAGCCCCTCGAGCAGGAGCAGGAGCAGGAGGAGGAGCCCGTCGAGAAGCCCCTCAAGTCCGCGATGAAGAAGCCGTCTGCAGTGCCGCCGCCCCCCCAGCCCAAGCGGCCAGAGCTGCCCGAGCAGCCTGATCCCTCCACCATCGACTTCTCGAAGCTGACGCCGCTGTCGCCCGAGATCATCGCGCGCCAGGCCACCATCAACATTGGTACCATCGGACATGTCGCTCACGGCAAGTCGACGGTCGTCAAGGCCATCTCCGAGGTGCAGACCGTCCGCTTCAAGAACGAGCTGGAGCGCAACATCACCATCAAGCTGGGCTACGCCAACGCCAAGATCTACAAGTGCGACAACCCCGAGTGCCCTCGGCCGACGTGCTACAAGAGCTACAAGAGCGAGAAGGAGATCGACCCGCCATGTGAGCGAGAGGGATGCACGGGACGATACAGACTACTGAGACACGTCTCGTAAGGACGCCCGGTGTGATGTTGTATGGACAGGAGCAGTTCTTTGCTGATTCACATGGAACAGGTTCGTCGACTGCCCCGGACACGACATTCTCATGAGCACCATGTTGTCTGGTGCCGCCGTCATGGACGCTGCGCTGCTCCTGATCGCCGGTAACGAAAGCTGCCCGCAGCCGCAGACCTCGGAGCACCTGGCTGCCATCGAGATCATGAAGCTTAGCCACATCATCATCCTGCAGAACAAGGTCGACCTGATGCGGGAAGACGCCGCTCTGCAACACTACCAGTCGATATTGAAGTTCATCCGGGGTACCGTGGCCGACGGCTCCCCCATCATCCCCATCTCCGCCCAGCTCAAGTACAACATCGATGCCGTCAACGAGTACATCGTCTCCCACATCCCCGTCCCCGTCCGCGACTTCACCGCCCATCCCCACATGATCGTCATCCGGTCCTTCGACGTCAACAAGCCCGGTGCGGAGATCGAGGAGCTCAAGGGCGGTGTGGCCGGTGGCTCGATCCTGACGGGTGTGCTGAAGCTGAACGACGAGATCGAGATCCGCCCCGGTCTGGTCACTAAGGATGAGAACGGCAAGATCCAGTGCCGCCCCATCTACTCGCGGGTCGTCTCGCTCTTTGCGGAGCACAACGATCTCAAGTTCGCCGTGCCCGGTGGTCTGATCGGTGTCGGAACCCGCGTCGACCCCACGCTGTGCCGTGCCGACCGTCTCGTCGGTTTCGTCCTGGGCCACCGCGGCCGCCTGCCCGCCATCTACACCGAGCTCGAGGTCAACTACTTCCTGCTGCGCCGCCTGCTGGGTGTCAAGACGGCCGACGGCAAGCAGGCCAAGGTCGCCAAGCTGTCCAAGAACGAGGTCCTCATGGTGAACATCGGATCGACCGCTACCGGCGCCAAGGTCTTGGGTGTCAAGGCCGACATGGCCAAACTCCAGCTGACCAGCCCGGCCTGTACGGAGATTGGCGAGAAGATCGCCATCAGCCGGAGAATCGAGAAGCACTGGCGTCTGATCGGATGGGCGAACATCGTCGCGTAAGTACCATGTATCCTTATATATTTCCGTAGTGCATCTATATACTGATCACTCTTCCAGCGGAAACACCCTCGAGCCGATCATGGGCTAGACGAGTCCAATTCCATCCCGACGTAACCCGCTTTCTTTCCACCCAGGAGGTATGGAGCTGATCGGACGGGACTGTTGTCGAGCACATAGGTTAGGTACATAATACCACCATTTCGACACACCAGTCCAGTCCCTTCAGCCGTAAGTCCGTCAGGGGTGACAGAAACAAAGCAGAGACAAAAGAAAAGGATCCATGAAAGTAATGAAAAAGAAAGAGAGAGAAATGGGAAAAGACAAACGACGAATGCCCCACGGCCTTCATCATCACCATCACGTACACATCTTAGCATGACGGGGATGTATGTATGTATGTATGTCACGTACATGGGTTGGGCGTAAGCATAATAAGCTCAATGTTTACTACCTTGGTGACTGTGTATTTAGAAAGAAAGGGAGAAAGAGAGAGAGGTCCCAAAAAAAGAAATTTGGAGATCTCTCCGTTCTTTTTTTATATTTTGTTTGCTATGAATGACTGAGACCTTAGTTACGGTTGAGATTTTTTTAACTTTCTACTTTTATCTGTTTTGAACTTTTAGATTTTACGCTTGGTTGTATGGAGGTTTGCATGAGACGAGACGAGATGAGATGAAAAAAACGAAACGGGGAAAATAGAAAAATGAGTAGAGTTATTGTGTCTGTCCATCTATCGATCCGTCCGTCGGTCGATTCTTTTCCAATAAATCAAAATCATCAAAGTCAAAAAATGGAAAAATCTGCAGAATTCGGGCGGTCTTAGACCACACTCTCTACCTAACCTACCTGTTCCTGCATACACACATACATACATACATACATAGGGTCCGCCGCACTCTCCAAAAGGGATCTGATCTGGCCCGAGACCACACACGTGGTTCCGTCAAAGAGAGAGAAAAAAAAGGAATATACTGACTTCGTTATATTATAGCCAGCCATGTCTCAGGAGGTTAGAGGGACTGTGGTGAAATCCGTGATGAGGGTCAAAAAGAATGCAAGGAGGATTCCTACATAGAATGACTACTAGACTAGTAGTAGTCATGGGCAGGTTCCTCGAAGGAGGGATTTCAGTAACAAATACTGTACTGTACTGTAGCCCTTTTTAGCTCATTACTTCGGTATATAGGTGAGGAGATTAGTCATTAATCGAATGCGTTCATCCCGAACGTCACTCTGTTTATATTCGATTGATACGATTCTTCAACATCCCCTGTATCTGTATCTGTTGAGCAATACATATATCTAGGAGTGGTCCCGAACCTCCAACAACAGTTGAATCTAACGATCTAATAATCACATGACACACATAGGTCAGGCAAGACTTTCAATCAATTAGATGGAGTCCAATTGATCATGCACAGTTCTAGTCTCTAGTGTAGCAGTATAGTACAGTACATATCAACGCGTATAGAACAGGTGTACATGTTTTGTTCCCGTCAAAAATTTCTTTATTCCCCCCTTTCCCTTCCCTCAATTTCAATTCTTCACCTAGATCCATTGCCCTTGAATGGCGTTGATCTGAGACGAGACGATTTATCGCTCCTCATTGTGTGTGTGTTTGTGTGTATGTCCTTTTCTGCCCGGGTTTTGGCAATGTTCCCCTAAGAGAGAGAGAAAAGAATGATGATATATCATCAATCAATCGACCCCGTATCCTTTTTTTTTTCTCCCCCTGTCTCTTCTCCTCTCACACCAGAGTCCCTAACCCAAGTAAGACAGATACCAGCGGCATTTTGGTTGGAGCACTAAATCCGTTCCGGATCCCCGTATTTCGATTTATGAATTGAATTCAGTGGTTCACCAACTCAACCACCTCCTCCCCTTTGCGCGCCGCCGCATCAGGATCTTCCGCCCGCCACGCGACCGCAGCCGCGCCAGGAAGCCATGGCGCCGCTTCTGCACCTTGCGCGAGGGGTTGTACGTGTCGCGCTTGCCCGCGAGGGAGGCGGACGCGGAGAAGCTTCTAGCTTGCTGCGCGGGTGTGGGTGTCGAGATGAGACTTGAGGAGGCGGTTGTGGTGGAAGAGGGGAAGGTAGATGTTCGGGAGAGGAGGGAGGTTATGCGGGACGGTTGTTGCTGGAAGAGGAGGGAGGCGAATGTGCGCGATGTGATCGTTTGTGATACTAATGGGAGTCTGGATGTCGTATTGGATTGGTTAGCAAGATGGTTTTGGTTGAGGAGTTTTGAAGAATGTAAAAAAGTCTAATTCGGATCCCGATTAAGATCCAATCTCAGAAATAGCCTAGATAATATATTCCAATTCTCACTCACCTCGCAACCTGCGGCCGCGCAGTCGCAGCCGTCGTCGTCGCTCTGACTGCCGAGGGCAGCGCCTTGCAGCACCGGAGGCAGAGCATGTTTCTAGAATTTCTCAACAACGTTGGGTCGAGCCGGACGGGACAGGAATTGAATTGATCTCGTCCAGGAAATTCCCGAGTTGAGACGAGATATACCGGACCGGCGGGGTGATCGAGTTATCGAGTGGGCTGGTCAGTTCAGGATGTCCGTCCGTTCGGCGGAAAACCCACTTGACCTTTTGAGCCGCATGCACGGGACCCGGAAAAAGTTGGAGAGGTCGACCGCGTCTTTGTACAGTACACATGCTGTCTGTCATACTGCAATTATTTTTTTTTTAATTTTTCTTGGATACCGGGATTTGAACGGAGGTTCTGAGTAAGAAATATTTCATTCTTCTTCCTTTTTTAACCGGCACCCGACGTCTCAGAGGAGAAATCTGTCACCATCGGACCTCTCGAGACCGCGCGACATCTTTTTCTCTGCAAAAAGCAATCGACCTGAAAACTCTCACTACTTAACTACTGCGCAAAAGCTCGAACAAAAAAAGCAGCACGACGGGGAAAACCTGAAAATCCAATCCCAATAGAAAAAAAAGGGAAAAAAAAAGAAAATGACAACCCACATACCCTCCCCCCTCCCACCCACCACCATCCTCTCCACCAGATCCATCTCCCAGGCCGCCGCGCACGACTTCCTGGCCGCCTACCTCGCGCGCGCTGCAACCGACCCGGCCCTGCAGCCCAACGCGACCGTCTCCGAGCACGGCCCCGTCTCGCACACCACCGCCGCTGCGCCCAACCTCATCCTGCACAACCTGAAGCGCGTGCAGGCCGGCTTGGCCGGCGAGGTGCTCGGGCGGGATCTGACGTTCGCGAAGATCAGTACGGAGGAAGAGAATGGACAGCAGCAGCAGTCTGGGGAGGGCTGGCAGGATCGCGAGAAGTGGGAACAAGGAGACGATGTCCCTGCGGAGGACGGGGACAGGGATGGTGACGACTACGACACGCGCAAGAACAAGGCGGGAGAGGACGAGGAGGATATGGAGGTCGATGAGGCCGCTGGGGTGCCGGCCTCTTCTTCTGCTGGAAAGATAGATAAGGAGGAGCGCAAGCGCAGGAAGAAGGAGCGGCGGCTGGCGGAGAAGAGGGCCAAGGCCAAGGCCGCGGAGGCTAAGGAGTGAAGGGTTTACGCTTTGCAGCTCTCTATTGTTAAAAGATTGTACTATATCGGCTTTCTGTTTTCTACGCTCGCAAGGAACGGTTGTACGGGATGGGGGCTGGCGTTTTGGAGTCGGTAAGAAAATCTTCATTCCCTTTTTTTATATCTTTCCCTTGTCTATGAAAATCTTCTTACACCTGACAGCCAAAATGCAATCCTTATCTAATCGCCGAAAAGACAGACAGGACAGTTTTACAGCTGGTTACAGCTCCCGGTCCGAAGCCTTGACAGGCTTCTCGCTATCCTCGGTCTTGCTGTCGGCATCTTTCCCGCCCTTCCAGCCAAGCGCCTTGAGCCGCTCGGGGAGGATCGGGTGGGAGTAGTGGTAGCTGGCATACATCCAGTCCGCGTCCATGGTGCTCAGGTTCTGGATCTGAAGTTTGAGGAGTGACCGGGCGAGTTCCTTGGAGTATCCGAGTTTCACGGCGAAGGCATCTGAGATCTGTTAGCATCATTGCATACCGAAAAAGCATGTGTTATGGTTGGAAGAAAAGAGGATTGCGTACCGGCTTGGAATTCGAACTTGCGGCTAAGGATGTTCATCAGCAGCTTGACCACGGCATCCATCGGCGCCAGAGCGTCTGAGAACAAGAGGAAACCGATCATAATGGGATATTCATCGTGGAACCCGAATGCCTGATACAGCGACTTGTTGTTCACAAAGGCCGAGAAAAGAGCAAAGATGTAGAACATGTGGAACTGTTATCGAGTCCGTTAGGCGCTTTCTGTATACTCTGTAATACTACGATGAAAATAGGAACATACCTGAGCAATCCCGAACAGCTTCGTAGTGTGGCTGAGGCTCCAGTGACCAAGTTCGTGGCTCAGGACCGCAACAACCTCCTCCGGCTCACTCTTCTCGATCAGCGTGTCGTAGATGACGATGTGCTTCTTCCACGGCAGCCCGTAGAAGTACGCATTGCTGTGCGCGCTCCTCTTGCTGCCATCGATGACGTAAAGCTCATGCAGCGGGAAGTTGAGCCTGCGCGCGAGGTTCTCGACGCCGGTCTTGAGGTCGCCGGGCTCCAGCGGGGAGAGCTTGTTGAACAGCGGCAGGATGGCGATCGGGTAGATGGTGATGGCGAAGATCTGGACGAAGACGCCGAAGAGCCACAGGTAGTAGAAGAACGAGTTGCCCGTCTTCTGGACGATCTTGAGCACGGCGCTGATGATGGGTGCGCCCAGCACGATGCCCAGCATCTGGCCCTTCAGGATGTCCGACACCCACAGCTTCACCGTCTGCTTGTTGAAGCCGAACTTCTCCTCGAGCACAAAGGTGTTGTAGTACGACACGGGCAGCGACAGAACCGTCGAGATCAGGTTGAAGACGAAGAAGAAGAGCAGCGTGTGTGTGATCTCGCCCTGGAAGCGCGCGGGGAAGTACCGCGCCAGCCAGACGCCCGTCACGCCCCAGAGCTTCGGCAGCACGTCGCCGTAGATGAAGACGAGGTTCTGGATCTGGCCGTAGAGGCCGGAGACGAAACCGAACTTGGCTTTTGCGCGTCCGTATGCCTGTTAATCGTCAGCATATAGTAATATAATGGTAAAGAGGGCTGATATATTATCCGTATATAATATGAGACATACCTGGCTCTCATCAAAGACCTTCTGCGACACCTCGCCCTCCAGCACCTTGGGCGGCTTCGTCCGCTGCAGCACCTTGTACTGCCGCCATGACAGCAGTCCCTCCAGGATATACTGGCCCAGGGAGAACCCCGCCAGCACGTTCTTCCACGGGAAGAGCGGCCGGTCGAGGAGACGGGCAAGTTGCTGGCCGTTCTGTCAGCCCACGTTCTTGGGTAACCTTCAAATCGAAAGAGAGGGTATGGAGAAAAGCAAAAAGAGAGGGTTCTTACCTCGAGGATATACATGGTCAAGAACGACCGATGCCGGGGAGAGCTCCAGCGCTGCTTGTCTCGTCTTGTCGGCGGGGATTTGAGCAGCTCTGGCGTTGAGGTTGTTCTGAGCTCGCGTTCCGACGCGCGGAGTGCAAAGTGGCCTTAGCAGCGGCGGGAGCTTCGGACACCGAGCAACAAAGACGTTTCAACTCCGACCGGTCTCCTCATAAATAAACCATGTGCAGTCTAAATGTAATTAGATCAGATTTCTTCCTTTTGGGAGGTATTGCTTAGGCTATCAGCTGCATTGGGTGTGGGAACGATGTCGGTACTACTCACTTGAGAGTACTAATTCACAGGCACGCAATGATGCGACTCAGTAAAACGGCAGAAGCAGGGTCTCGCTAACAGATCAGGCTCTGTTCCCGAAGTTTAGCATGAGAGCTTCTGACCATTTAAAGGTTCGGTCCCTAAAGCCAGTTTCTCACTGATTCCACTGTGTTTTTGAGGGCATTATTACCAATATCAGCAGGTTGACGGACACTCAATCAGCATGCATTGCATCAACACACGCTTAGTTCAATGTATTTGTATAAAATGGATCTGCTTCCTTTATACTTTGATATCCGGTTTAAACTCTTTACTTTCTTGATTCTGAAGATGAACCTCTTTGGTTCCATGAAATAAGAGGCTAATGTCCGAAGCCTTTGCACGAACACTTCCTGAGTTGGCAAGGCAGACTCACACAAAGAATGAGACAACTCATATCTGTGCAACAGCGTTGTCCAATGGCTTACAAGATGATCTCTTAGATCCAAATGAGTTCTCTAACTCGATCTCACACGAGCCGTGTTTGATAAGTCACTTGAGATGCTAGATTATCATCTCTATTGTTACAGCTTCTGAACCCTTTCATAGCCGAAGCTCGGTTCTCTATTTGGATCCACTATCAATGAGCTACGCTCTGCATATTGTCACATTCATTGGCTGCTTTGATCCGTAAACATTGTTCTCTGCCATCTAGTCACTTCAAGCACCCGAAGATCACTGTGGATTCAGCGACTCTTCATTGCAAAGCGCTCCCATCTCACAATGACAATGAAGACAAATCTAGAACTTGTCAACTGTTGTGATAAGTGAGCAATACTGTGAATTCCTCTTCAAGGCTGTGTTATGATTTCTGATACCGGTGGGAAAAGTGCTTATCCTGAACCAAACACCCTCTATCAATTTCTCATCGATGGCTACCAGAGTCCTTTCGGTCATCTTATAGATAAGGTAGCCGACAGGTTTTCCTGGGGAGAAGACTGGGTGGTGGACCACAGTGCCAGAACGGTGACGCTCATGGGAGGAGACACACTCAGCCGCAGAAACGAGATCATGCACAGGACTCTGATATCTGAGCGTGAAATGGGCACCTTCAAAGATCTCCAAGGCTGGACAAATGAGCTTTTCCCGGTTTATGGACCCAACAAGGAGCTCGTCGTCAGCATCGAACGGGCCGCTGCACCTCTATTCGGCGTCCTAACCTACGGGGTTCAACTGCTTGCGTACCAGGAAACCCCCGAGGGCAACATCAGCGGCGTCTGGATCGCCCGTCGGGCGAAAACGAAGAGGACTTATCCCGGCATGCTCGACAGCACGGTCGGGGGCTGTTTGCCTACCGGCGAGTCCCCCTTCGAGTGCCTGATCCGAGAATGCGCAGAGGAAGCTTCGTTCTCTGCAGACCTGGTTCGGAAGCATGCAGTCGCCGTGGGAGCAGTCAGCTACGTCGGTATCTCCGATGAGCGTGGCGGCGGTGAACTCGGACTGCTCTGCCCCGAGGTCCAATTTATTTATGAGATGAAACTTCCAGACGACGTCGTTCCGGTCCCTGGTGAAAACGAAGTGGAGGAGATCAAGTTGTTTAGCGTCGAGGAGTTGAAGGATGCGTTGGGAAGGGGAGAGTTTACACCCGCAAATGGGTGTATCATCCTTGATTTCTTTGTCCGGCATGGTATCATTACTTTCGAGACTGAGCCGAACTACATTGAGATTGCTGTGAGGCTTCATCGACGGCATGATCTGCTCACGGCATGATCCAGAGCAAAGATTCCATTACCAAGAGAAATATGTATTAAGGCAAGTATTACCTCAATTTAGGCCTATGTAACGTCCTAGGCAGGTCGTCAAGTATAGCAGATAGACAATTCATCTCGTGGTGGTGGTTGGGGGGGGGGGGGGGGGGGGGGGGGGGGGGGGGGGGGCGCAAGTTTCGGTTCAGAAGCTTCGGAAGATCCAATTTCCATCTGGTAGCTTCTTTCTTCTTTCAGTTGATTAATTCCACTCTTTGTCGATTTCCCATAGTTTCTCTGAGAGATTGATAATGCGGCCACATTATGCTATTATCATTCGTCTTAGAGGTGTGAAGAGACGGAATTAGACTGTTAAGTCTCAGCAGGCACTTGAGGGCTTGCAACTGTGCAAGCATTCTAGAGGACTGAAAAGTCTCGTAATATAAAGTGATTGTCCATGAGCGGCTACATGAGCTCTTTCCACAAGATAGCCCGGATCCTGTACATTAGGGGCCTGTCATCTGTTCGTCCTGGATGTAAACCCAGCATCTAGTTCCGCAACCGTCCTCGGCTGCTGCGAGTCCAGCTCGGGGCACTCCTTCACAGTACTATTAACACCTCCATGCTGGTTGGTAGTAGTATTCCGACGACTATCCCCGAGTTCAGGAACTGCGCCTTCAGCACTGTTTTCCTGCTGTAGCACTGTCATTCTCCTTCTCCGTAAACGGAGCACGATGAAGCCGACAACACATGCAAAGAGAACTATTCCCACTCCGACACCAACGCCAATACCGACAGCAACGGGTATCTTAGAATTAGAAGATGAGCCCGAGGTAGCGGGAGAATTCGACTCCGTAGGTTTTTCTGAAGCGGCCGTGGAAGCAGTAGTCGTCGGAGCTACTATCTCAACTGTAGCTGTAACGTACGGGATGCTGAAGTTGTACTGCAGATTCTTAGATTGGAACAGCAGTCATCGGCCTAGCAGCTATTCAAAACTCACAGAAAGCGACAAAAGCTCCTGACATTCCGATGCACGCCAGGTCTTATCCGTGCATGAGCCGTTGAGGAACTGAATCGGGTTGCCATCCGTACCTTTCCACCCGCCTGGTGGCTGGCAGAGATTTTGTGAAGTACATAGGTAGCCTGGCGGGCAGCATAGACTTGCTGAAGCTCTAGCGTTGCACGGCTGATCGTTTGAGACGGTGCCGTCCAGATTATAGCATTGGGTCCCTGAGACGTGATCGATCTGAAGGAGAGTGAGAACAATGAACTGGAGGAGAGGAAGCAGATGTTCCAGCGGAAGAAGTGAAGTTGGCGTCCGCGCCATGTGGATTATCGAGCCAGTCAACTGCTTCCTTCTTTTGCCTTGAGAAGTACTAAATTTCCAGGCCTGGGGAGGGACGAGAACATTAATGGAGTATAATACACATAGAAACAACAAGGCAAAGCAAAGGGACTGAATACAGTCAACAAAATCTCCGAGGGAAGCTGGAAAGGGGGATCTGTTGGGGCCGGCGTTGAAATTTCATCTTCATGGCGGATACATGCATGCATTCTGTGACACCAAGGAAGCTTTACCCTGTCTTGTTAACGCCTAGGAGGGGTCAGTCTCAAACGAGAGTGCACATGTCGGTTGTTAGAAGTTGGCGCTTAAGTGAGAGGTTGTGAGGAGCTGACAGCGTCTGCTCTCGCGGGGAGAGATGGATGAATCAGATGATCACTGATGATACCTATCTCCTTTTTTACTCCGTACTGCGTGCTCGACTATACTCAAATAACTTACAAGGCCAGCATCCATGGATGACCCTACATTCCACTAGACATTGCAGCTCCCTGTACCATGTTTCCCATCTACTATCCTGTCTAGAAGCTGTCCAAACGGCCCGGGAATCTATGAACCTTGCCAAGAAGATATGAGGTAGTCGCCCGCAATTCTATATCCATCTTTCGTACCCATGAGAGGCTTCAAATATCATCATCATCGTCGTCGTCATCATCATCATCCTCTGATCCGCTTTCGTATTCTTCGTCTTCTTCTTCTAACTCCTCCTCGTCGTCGTCTCCATCGATCTTCAATCCATAGTCATCCTCGAAGTACTTGAGCGGTTGTACTTCTGGCTTGAAGCCAGAAGACTCCAGGCCCTTTTTGAGCGTCTGTACGAAAAGGTCAGCATGCAGAACCACTTGTGACAGATTATGGAATCCTCTTACCTCCTCGAGGACTGGTGCACAGGTCACCACCATGTTGGTAGTGTCAGGGGAAAACAGGGGCAAGATGATGTCCCGCAGAGCCTCCTTGACCTCATCGACGCTGATCTCCCTGACTCTCTTCAATATCCTCTCTTTATAGTCGCTCGGCAAGTTCCGCACGACCTGCCGGATGAAGCTGCCCTGCGCCGCGCTAGCAATGGTTGCCTGCTCGTTCGCAAAGCTGACGACGATGCTGCTAATCGCTCCTTCGAGCATCAGCGGGTCGAACGGAATAGCACCGGATAGATGGTCCTCGACGATCTTCTTGCTTGCCAAGAAAGCCTTGTGGGCGTTCGGGGAGCGATAGACATCGAAGTTGACGAAACCAGTGTCGATGTTGTAGGCAAAGTTAGTGCCATAAGCCAGACCCGTCCCACGTACAGCAACCCACAGCGGGCCCTCGACGGCATTCATGTAAGCAATCGCGACAAGTAAAGCTGGAAGCTTTGGGTGATCGTAGGAGTCGAGACCTCTCGCCGTTGCATAGGCGAACGAGGAATCAATAGTGGGCATTGGAACAATATACGATAGCTTGCCTAGATTCTTTCCTGCTTCATTCAGCAGCTCCTTCCGGTTTGTTATAGGTCGAAGAGAGGCACTTGTGTCCAAAGCTTCGACAAATGGCTTCCAGGATGAAACCGGATTTTGAAGCTTCTCAAGGTCAGAGATAACGAGAACCCGGAAATTCTCAAATCGGAACAAAGCTTTTCTGATCTCTTCCATGCGCGAGACGACCAGCTCAGGCTGGCTCGCCAGTAGTTTCTTGATACGCTTCAGGTAACGGGCCTTCACCAGAGTACTTCTGGCTCGGATAATGGACTCAGGTGCGTAGTGTGTCATGACAAACACTGCGGAAAGCATGTCATCTCCGCTTCGTTTGGCATCAGGCACATCAGCCAAGAGCCGGGCTGTGATAGATTTGAGTCTCTCCACATCAAAAATTGAATTCCACATGAGTTCCTTCAGCCAGGAAATGGCAGTGCCATATTTCTCCAATTCGACCTGGAAAGATATCCGCAACATCTCAGAATCACCAAGATTTCTAGCCCCGTCCATTGAGTATCCAACAGTGTCCCTTTCCAGCTCGATAACGACCTGTTCAAATTCAATTGTCTTGCCATCCCGGCGAATTGGAAGATTGAAGAAAGCTTCTGTGTACACCGACAGCAATGGACGAAGCTCAACTGGGACAGACTGGACAGAAATGAGGACAGAAAGCTGGACGAAGCTGCTGGGGATATGCTCAAAGTGGATAAAGAGCGGTGCATCCGAACCATCAGCATCCACCAGTTTCTGGATATTGTGAACAGGTCGTCCGGCTTTCAACGCCGCGCCGGATCTGGCTGTTGTCGTCTTCACAAAGTGGATCGATTCAGTTCCAGGGATCTTGAACTTTTCAAGCATTTCCCTAGGTATTGGTTTGTCGTTTTCAGCTTTTGCTTTCTCGAGCTTCTCTGCCAATTTCTTCAAGCCCTCCTTGCCAAGCCGTTTTTTCTGTGCTGCAACCCTGGCTTCCTCATCGGCCTTCAGTTTTTTAGAGAGCTTGGCAGATGGTACACCGAGGATAGAGACGTGATGTGCGTCGGAGATCCATTTCTTAATGAAATCTCGCCATTGTCTTTCGCTCCATTTCTCCAACTCGTCGTACTCCTTCAGACTTGCGACATCAAGCAAAGTCGAGCCATCTCTCTTACCAAAGAGGAAGTCGGATATGACATATTCCGCAAAGGAGGTCGCGGAGCTTTCAGTAGAGAACTTCCAGCTGCGCTTTTGGCGCTTAATACATTCATGTAGATATTTCATATCAAGTTCTTTTTCCATAGCGTCCTTCAATACCTCGAAGAACCTTCTCTCCACCTGCGAGAGCTTTTCCGTTGCAACACTGGTCAAAGTGAAACGAATTTCAATGTTTGTATGGTCTTCAGTGGCGTAATAAACGGCACTGGCGACTTGCTCTTTCTCGACCAGAACATTCTCCAAAAGAGTGGCAGATGAGCCTGCAAGGTATAGCAGCACCACGTTGACAGCGCCGCCTAATGGATGATCAGCAACATTCTTAGAACATCAGGAGGCAAAAACTTACTCAGCACTGGATCAGTGCAGTCGGGTCCCAGAAATCTTATTTCGATTTCTCCAAAAGACTCATCTTCCTCAGGGAACTCTACAGTCTCTATGACTGACTTTTCAAGAGGCGGAGGCTGGCGAGACTCCACCCAAGGCCTCTTGAAAGGAGCCTCCGGACTGGGAATGACATCGAGGATAGTGCTCTCGAACTTGTCCAAGGTCTCAAGCAGATTTTCGTGATCGACCTCTCCAGTAATGATTAGACATAGATTCTTTGGTTGATACATTTCACGATGGAACTGGCGGATTCGCTCCGCGGTCAGGACACGCAGCTGTTCCATCATGCCTCCAGTTTCATATCGGAAGCCTATTCCTTCAGGATAAAGCAATCGTCGAGCTCGCAAGTCGATCAGCTCAGCGGCATTGTTCTGCACTCCTTGCATTTCGGAATACACAACTCCTGCATCATGTCCAGTGCCATCGATGTGGTGTACTTCCGTGTAGCAGGCCTCGTCTGTGAGAGTAGGCGCAATTACATGTTCGAGGTACACTGGTAGAATCTGGGCGAAGCCTTCCCATCCAGCAGTATCCAGTGTGTAAGCAGTGTGGTCCGTGGCCGTCCAGGCATTCGTATTTGAGTAGGCTCTTGTTGCTAGCTTGTCAAGGAAGCCCTTGTAGCGGTAGTTTCTCGATCCCATGAAACATAGGTGCTCCAAGGTATGTGGAGCGCCGGAATCATCGTGGATCTCTGTAGCGAGCACAAAATATCCAGAGATTTTCGGGCCCTTCTGGTCGATGACCACTACCCGCATACCAGTTCTCTCCGATTCATACTGCGTGAACTCGCTAGGCGAGTAATCAGGCTTGAATTTCTGAAGCAGCCTGAAGTGGCTTTTCCGGCCCGTGTAAGGCATCTTGAGCTGAGTTATCGGCGAGAAGCTCACGTGTCCCAGGAAACTGGCGAAAGAACCCCGCCGCAAGCTGAAATAACTGGATGTTAGTCAGTTGCAAGCTGACTTGACCAATTGAATGGTTATATTGTACATCAGACGCATATCAGAACATGATATAACAAGATTTTCTTGCAGAATTGACAGCATAACAGCATTTTGGAGGTATCAATAATATGTGGCAGCAATGCAAAAGTTCCAGACCCACAGAGAAGCAAGGGGAGATGAACCCATTCCATAGCTGACTCACGAGCACGAAAACTAGAGGAAGGATAGCGAGGACATGGAACGATCTATATCCATAGCGCATCATGCAGCAGAGTGTTCAGAAAGTCTAGCGGAAAGTCAAACGAGTGACGTACAGGAGGGGCAGAATTTTAATGATATGCCATGACTATGATCTTGAAATGATGGTACTCACTTAGACAGAGCAGCTGTTTCCTGGCAGCGGTGTCGCAGGAAGAATCGACACGACACGGTGAGTTTCCTGGGCTGTGCACAACCTGAATCCGGCTTTAGTTTAGTGGTCGTGTCTTTCCCGCGTTCATCTGAACTTTTTAGTGTTGGGTTAGAGCCCGTTACATAAAGTCGACTGGGTAATTGAATGGGATTTGTGTTATGTCAAAAGCACCGGACATGTACCCAGCCTCGACTTAGCAAAAGCCACAGACTGTCAACTGTACACAGTCTTAATAATATTAATTATAGCGTTTGCTATTTTATCATGCACCTCCACGAAGTGCGCGTTTCAGCGCCAAGAGGGCCAATAATACGCTTGTGCGGGCGGTGACGCGCCAAGTCACATGGCATGAGCGCATCGGGGAAACTGGCTGTGAACAGCTCGATAATAGCAGCATCGCATGCTTTCAAATTAGACCTCCACGACAGAGTCTTAGCAATCTTTCAGAGTCGCATGATTTGCCAGAGCTGCTGTTATTGTGACTCTTCTCATCAGTGACCTGAGACACACGAGTGATACTAGCTGCCTTATGTGTGCAAGCTTCACGAACGGTGTGCTCTTGCGGACCGGACAGGCTCCAACATGCCGCCGAAAGCCTCAGAGGATGAACTATGCCATGCATTGCTGGAATTTGTAACAGACGGCACATATCCAGAGTCAGAAAATCTAGTTGCATCTGAGTTTCCTACATCCATTATCCCTGAGGAACTGCAACGTATAGCGAAAGCTAGAGAGCAAACAGAGGTGAGGCGGGACACTTCTACTAAACAATTCATTTCACTGATTTTGTTTTTTCACAAAGAAAGAGATATGTTTGCTCAGCCAAAAGAGCGCTTTGGATGTCGACGGATGGATCTCGCAAGCAAGGCAGCTCCATGCGGACATTGAACGGTCAAGACTGACTGCGCAGGAGATTGTTGCGCAGCATGAGAACACTAAACCTCTCCAATTGAAAGTCGAGGATGCATCAGTGAAGGTCGAATTGATAAAGACTGAGATCGCTTTCAACCAGGCTGTGACAGAAGCACTGGAGGATGTGCAAAGGCTCTATCAGCGACTCAATGCTGGACGGCAGGCCCTTGAACAAGGGCATATCATGGATGCGATCGAATCGGTCGAAGATACGGAGAAAGCAATGGAGGGGGTTGCCTTTTCTAAGAACACAAATGTGGCCAGTGTTCTTTCTGAGAATACATCCGGACTACGGCGCTCTATTATCGAGTCTCTTCTTGCACGCTGGAGCTCCCAGATCAAGATAGACAAGAAAAAGGGCGAGTTTATTATTGTGGATCAGAAGGGTAAGATCTTTGGTCGATGCAATTTGATCCTTACTGATAATCTACCAGACGATTCTCTGGAACATACCATTTCAGCGTTGTTGCGGCTCAACATGCTCAACACTGTCAATGAAACAATCCAGAGGGACTTGATCTCCTCAATTATAGATCCAATATTGCTGCCTAATGCTTCCGGGCAGAGCCGCGGAGTATCAGTTGGGGAATTCGGTATTCGAATCGAGCCCTTGTCACCACCTGTTCCAGTGACGGACGTCTTCGAACGTATTATTCAAGTCCTCCGTTATCTCCGACAGCATTTACCAACTTCGATCTCCGACCCTCTTTCGGAGACCATTATTCCAGCCATCTCATCTAAACTGATTTCCTTTTGGCTTTCGCCAGCTATACCAACCGATCTCAATGGCCTGATCGGATTCGAGGATACTCTAGACCACGTCCTGCAGTTTGCCCGCACAATTGAGACATTCGGGTGGCGCGGGCAAGAAGAGCTTGTCTCTTGGGTTAACCAAGCTCCGCGTCTCTGGCTTACAAAACGACGAGTTAACTCATTGGATGAAGTTCGTAAAGTCCTAGCTGCGAGTAAAGGCACGACGAAGAAGGTTGAGAGGGTGGAAAAGGAAAGGGTGTCCAGTAAGGACGAGGTCTTGCTGGAAAGCGGTTCGACCGAGGACTGGGATGCCGGCTGGGACAATGAGAACGAGGATGAATCGAACAACCCCGCTCAGAAAAAGGATGCCGATGACGATGAAGATGTCAGCGCTTGGGATCTCGATGTTGAGACTGATGATATAAAGGAAGAAAACAAGCCTGCTACGACCGAGTCCATGGAAGACGATGATGCTGGGGACGCTTGGGGTTGGGGCGACGACGACGATGATCAGACAACTGATAATGCGCAAGAACCTGCTGCCGCTGCCTCGAAGCCAGTAAACGGCCAAAACGGGACGCATTCTTCTCAGCGTGAGATTACGCTGATGGAGTACTACACTGTGACAGATATTCCGGATTCGATACTCGAAATTATCTTGCGGCAAATTACCGATTCGAAAGCCATATCACAACCCGAGTGAGTAAAACCGACCCATTCCTGGTCTGTAATTCAACTAATTTCGTATCAGATTTGCAAAGTCCCGAGTCTCCTCCTCCGGAGCTGGTCTCCTTGCCCTTCCAACATTGATCCTCGCTATGTTCAAAGCCACTGCACCGTCTTTCTACACCTTAAAACTCAACTCTGGAAACATGTATCTCTACAACGACAGCATGTATTTGGTGGACCGGTTACGTAGTGTTGTCGAGGAACATCAACTCACGAGGCTCAATCCCGATATAGAGAGTCTTGACAGGTTTGGGAAACACTCATACAGCAAAGAGATGCAAACGCAACGAATCATAGTCACCGACCTCCTTGACGGTGCTCAAGGTTTCACGCACTGTTCTGAGCAGCCTTTCCTCGGAAATTGTGAAAATGCTATTAGCGCCACTGTGGACAGGATCCGGGATGTCCACAAGGAGTGGCAGTCAATCCTTTCCCGTTCCGCTCTTCTTCAGTCCATTGGTTCTCTAATATCGGCTGTTATCAATAAAATGATCATCGATATCGAAGACCTGGGAGACATTTCCGAAGCACAATCGCAACGGCTGGTGTCATTTTGTAACCAAGTATCGAAGCTCGAAGACCTCTTCATGCCCGACACGACGGGCGACACCGAGCCCGTGTCGATGGCAGCAGTCTATGTCCGAAACTGGCTGAAATTCCAATATCTGATAAACATTCTGGAGAGCTCGCTGGCTGACATCAAGTACCTTTGGCTCGAGGGAGAACTGCGATTAGAATTCTCTCCTGAGGAGGTGATAGACTTGATCGAGGCATTGTTTGCAGAATCGGAACACCGGCGGAGGGCGATTGCTGAAATCCGAAGAGCGTCAAGAGGGCAATGAGCGATAGCATAGTACGAGATATAATGCCATACATAATATACAATTCCCTGATGACGGATATTGGTCCTTTCTGCATTCTGATACTTAACGCAAAGATCCCCGTGCTCGAAAGAAAGGGGGGGGGGGGGGGGGGGGGGGTAGCGGGGCGTTGCGCTGGCGTCCGCTCCGCCATTGCGCAAGTGGCCGCAGCGGTCGCCGTATTTTTTCCACACCAGGTTGCCCGTACTTTGAAGCTGCGACAGCTTCAGGCGGAGGATCTCACAGCGCGTAAATAAAATCACTGTCTCGACGATTAAGATGAACGGGCTGTCTAGTAATACGGCGGCAGCCTCATCTGAGGCTACACAGAGACAGGTCCGACTGCAACTTTCAACCAGGGACCCCGACATTGCCCTTCCTGAGAATACCGGACCTATTCTCGTCCCCACAGGTAATTGCAGTTCGTTTTCCTACTCACCAAGGGAGTATGCTGATGTTTCTGTTGTCTAAGGTCTGCGAAGATATGCGCTCTCGACACTGGTAAATAATCTACTCGGGAATGAAAAGCCGACCCCGTTCGAATTCTTGATCAATGGGACATTTCTCCGGACCTCGATTGACGAGTATCTGACCGCGAACGGCATATCTGCCGAAACGACACTTGAAGTTGAATACGTGCGGGCGCTGATACCTCCACTGCATGTCGCATCCTACCTGCATGACGATTGGGTGAGCTCAGTCGATGTACTGTCTGCGACAGCGCCGGCCGCAGTTTCTGCCGCGCACGAGATTTCGCAAGGACAGGAGAGAATTCTATCAGGGAGCTACGATGGCTTGCTCAGAATATGGAATATGTCATCGCAGACGATCGCGGTTTCGCCTTCTGCTGGCGACGGAGGCCACACCTCTTCGATCAAGGCGGCGAAATTCGTATCGCCAACTCAGATCGCGTCGGCGGGGCTCGATAGAACGGTGCGGTTGTGGAAGTATTCTGAAGAAACAGACGGCTTCTCTGGAAAGATCACTCCTCAACTTGAGCTCTACGGGCACAAGTCGGGAATAAACTCGCTGGCGGTGCATGCGCCCTCGAATCGCATCCTGTCTGCTTCATCCGATAATATCGTCGGTTTCTGGTCAACAAAGAAATCGGATGCACCAGCTGCTCCCGAGAACCTGCTTCCTTCCAGCGCCTTGAGAGGCACAAAGCGGCGGAAACTGAATTCCTCCGTTAGCACTCCGCAACGGGGCCCGCTCGCGCTCATGACAGCTCACACTGCGCCAGTCTCTGCGGCGATTTTCGACGCCAAGGACTCCACGGTTGGATACTCGGTGTCCTGGGATCACTCGCTGCGCACCTGGGACCTGGTCACATCCGCCCTGGTTGACACGCGGACTACCTCCCACTCTCTCCTTTCGCTCGAGCACCTCCCCGAACTTCATCTCCTCGCAGCCGGAACGTCCGCCCGACACATCACGCTCATCGACCCCCGCGTATCTGCAACTACCATCTCCGCCATGACGCTTCGAGGCCACACCAACGCGGTCGTAGCCCTCGCGCGCGACCCGCACAGTTCATACGGACTCATCAGCGGCAGCCACGACGGCACTTGCCGTATCTGGGATGTGAGGTCCACAAAAACGGAGAAGGACGGTGTTGTGGGTCAGAGTATCTACTCCATTCCACGGAAGAGCCTCGAGGAGGAAGGGAAAGCGGACGCGAAGCGCGTCGGCGGCGAGGGTGTCAAGGTGTTTAGTGTCTGTTGGGATAAGACGGTGGGCATCCTCAGCGCGGGCGAGGACAAAAGGATCCAGATCAATCGCGGGGAAGGAGTCTTATCAACGAATGGGACTTCAGGGAAATGAAAACGGTCATGGCGTTGTTTGTGTTATGGATGGTTAAAAAGTACATCACTCTGTCTGTATATTGGCATTTATTGGGGTAACTGGTTTTTCTGTCTGCACTATTGTATGTATACTTATTTGTTTCTCGAACTTGAGAGGAATCCATTTTGAATGGAGAGAACTTGAAACAGGGATCCTTTCATATTTTCCCAAAATGTATAATACATCGTAAAACCTCACACAAACGTCAAACGTAGTATCAAGATGTGTAAAAGGACGCTTTCCCATGCTCTCCGCCAGCGACAGCAACAGAGCGCGAGCCGCTTGAGCGACTCCATCAGACAGCACCCAGCGTCGATCACAGCCTTCTCTCGACACGGTTGAGCTTGATCGCCGTTTTGATCTGGAGACAAGCATCCGCGTTAGCACATATCCTCGGCCCACACAGTACAACAGAGCTCATAACTCATATCCACACCCCCCCCCCCCCCCCACAAAACCACACAAACACACATCTCCCAACCCAAAACCAAAACCAAAGGGCCAAAAGGGCGGAAAAAGAAAAAAAGGGAAAAAAAAACTCACCTGCGTCCTCGTCCTCTGTCCCCGCACGGGCAGACCCAGCGCGTGTCTCCGACCGCGGTAGGACCCTGTGTCCTTGAGCCGCTTGATGTCGTCGAGTATCTGCCGGCGGAGGTCGTTCTCGATCTTCATCTCGGACAGCGCGGCCGTGAGGTCGAGCACCTGCTTGTTGGCTAGCTCGCCGACCTTGCAGGTCGGGTGGATGTGGAAGCGCGCCATGAGGCGCTCCGAGGTGTAGGGCCCGATGCCGAAGAAGGATTCGAGCGATTTCTGTGCGGGCGCATTATCGGTTAATCATTTTGTTGTTTATTTATTCAATCGATGGAGCTTTTTTTCAGAGGATAATATGTGGAGGCTTGCAGTCTGTATATATGGTATGGGTGTATGGCTTGCCTTGACGAGGTTCCGCTCAGGGAAGCTGACGCCTAGGATGAAGACCTGTGCGTTGTGATTAGCATTGTCAAGGATCCAATTGAGTACGAACCATCGAAAGCTTACCATCTTGACTAGCTGGAATTAGATCCTCCTTTGCTCAGTCTGGCTGCAGTCCATCGACTTGGATCGAGCCTCTCGATATGAACTGCTCGTCCCGCATGATGTTCGGAGCCCGCGCGGGAGAAAATCGTCCCGCAACAACGTTTCTCCCGGCTGCTCCCTTTTGGGATAGAGCACTTGCTTGAAAATCAAGTTCCTTTACCTATTTTGATAACTTGTGTAATTTTCAATTTCACTTTGACGACACGTGATTCGACTCCCGCAGAGAAACTTGTCTTAATTTGCTGTAGTGCGTTTCGAACATTTACAAAATACCTTTGCATCAATTCTGACATCCTGACATCCGCTGTCTCAGCTTCTCCCCACATCATCATCCGAATCGGCCAAGGACAAGCGCGCTCCGCGGGCTTGCAAGCTGGCCTTATCTCCGGACGGCAGCTCCCCTTTTCGCTTTGATTATATCCTCTCGACGTATCATCAATCATTCAAGTTACTGAGTTAGAGAGGAGCTGGTGCAATTGACACGGATACCAAAGATGAATCTGAGGAAGTTCTTCCTCTCCTTCTTCCTGATCGCGACGATCGGGTTCGCGCTGGTCCACGCGGAGGAGGCGAAGAAGGAGCCCCGAGGACCCAAGATCACGAATAAGGTGTGCTTGTTCCTTTGTGGGAACGCTGATATAGATAAAGATGAACGTGTTTATTAAATGTTTTTTTCGCTGGTACATAGGTCTTCCTCGATATTGAACATGGGGGAAAGCCTCTCGGCAGAATCGTGCTCGGATTGTATGGCAAGACTGTTCCCAAGGTGAGCGGAGCTGGATGAATGGATCCTTCGACTTATAGCCGGAAAATTACTGATCTGTGGTCTTTACAGACTGCTGAGAACTTCAGGTGCGATGATGGATCCATGCACCACATTCTCCTTGCATACCTGCTGACCACTTTATCGTTCGTTGTAGAGCTCTTGCTACCGGCGAGAAAGGCTTTGGTTATGAAGGCTCCACCTTCCACCGTGTCATCAAGCAGTTCATGATCCAGGGCGGTGACTTCACCAAAGGCGATGGTCAGAATACCTCGGTTCTTTGATTATATCTACGAGATGCTGACCGGTTGTTCAAAGGCACTGGCGGAAAGTCGATCTACGGTGACAGGTTCCCGGACGAGAACTTCAAGCTGCGACACACCAAGAAGGGCCTTCTCAGTATGATAAGAGTCCCTTGGAGTTTGTCCGTATGGTGAATGTAGGCTGACTGACTGGACTAGGCATGGCCAACGCCGGAAAGGACACCAACGGCTCCCAGTTCTTCATCACCACTGTGCCCACTCCGTTCGTATTTCCCCGATCTGTCTGTCCGACTAGAATGTGAAAGGCTGATTAGTTGTCTGAACAGTTGGCTTGATGGCCGCCACGTCGTCTTCGGCGAAGTGCTCGAGGGCTATGATGTCGTAGAGAAGATCGAAAACGTGCCCACGGGCCCAATGGACAGGCCTCTGGAGGAGGTCAAGATCGTCAAGAGCGGAGAGCTTGAGCTCGATGCCCCGGCCAAAGGTAGCCACGAGGAGCTCTAGACCCCGCACCGAACACTCCTTGCTACGCTGGAATTGCTGATGCTTTGAATATAAGACCCTTACGGAGCCGCAACTCCAGCCGTGGAGGCCGATAAGATAGACACCTCTGCTCCCGTTCAACAGACAAATGACACTACATCCTTTCCAAAGGTGGCTGTGCTGCTTGCTGTCATCGTCCTCATTGTTGTTGTCTTCAGACGACGTGGATGGAATACCCTGAGAAGTAAGAGCGTTGATGAGAAGACCATGGTCTAGAAACAACATGTAGCTGTATAGATATGAAAGCATATACCTAGTGAAACCCAAAGTGCCTATATTTCTCTGGATTATACTGTGTACCTGCAGCCAGAACCGTCACACCGCATAAGACGTAAGATTGTTGCATACCAGCGTCTTTCTCTTTAAGGTAATCGAGGAAGATGGGTGTGTATATTGATATGGTCTTGTCTTATCAGATCGGATCCGATGTGCTCCGCCGGAGATCGCCAGGCCGCCAGATCGGCGTGGCAAACCTCACGAAGCACGTGATGATATCAGATTGTCATTGGACAGTTTAAATTCCGACGACCTAGGTACGCAGTACTGATTAGTGGATGAGAGGCAAATTGCTGGGATCCTTCGTAAAAGGATCCCGATTTTTGCCTCCCGGGAGGACAAGAATGGTGAAGTATGACGACAGAGAGCCAGAGATCTTGGCTTGGCATGATCGCGATACATCACCCACAAAGAGGATGGTCGTAGGTTACTTATCCTCCACTAAGCCAAGGCATTTATCATTAGCAGCAGAAATAATGGAAAACGGAAGCTACTGCGTATAGAAAAGCAGAAAAGGGGGAAAAAAGAAAGGGAAAAAAGGAATGGACGAGGAGGTTTCCCAAGAGGAAGCACGGTTAGCGCTAAATCTCTACACCTCTAGGGAGTGGCTCGTCGAGGTCACGGCACGAGACGTCTCACAAGAATTGTAGAGAGTGTACTATATCCCCTCGAGACGTGTCGACGTCCTAGCACGGCCCTGACCGAGGTCTTCTCCAAGATAAGGGTGGTCCCCCCGGTCGCTCCTTAGGCACCCTCCCGTTGCATCCATGAATTCGTTGACTCAGCACGGGATAGTGACCGTGTATTGCGCTATTCCATGTTAAAGCGCTTAGTGGAGTATATCGGAGATGCCTCGGAGGCGCCTGGTCGTGAATCATCTGCCTGGCTTGAGATGAGTCGTCTGGTCATCTGGACGAAAGCGACTTTCGTCCATGACTTGCTGGGTTCCGGATCTAGGCGCATAAGGCTGGGATCAAACTAGAGGTCGAATGATCATTGGGGTATTGTGAGGTATCTAGTAAAGTGAGGCAGCCGCGAACACCAACTGTGAGTCAAGGTGTTGGCTTGACCATGTCCATGCTGATCATGGTGATGGTGCGTCTTTCGATAAGAAACGGTATCTCGATACGCACGAGAGATCTGTGCACATGCCAGGACCGGGACAGGTATTCTTGCCGCCAGTGAGAGAACAGACGGGTGTGGACCGTCAGCATTGAGTAGTGGTCGCTGAAGCGGGAGAAGGTGGCAAAGCCTCGTCCTTTTCCTTTCCTGCGACAGAGACGAGCGCGGAGAGGTGTGGCTCACCAGCAAAATTCTTAGGGCCAGCGGCGCCGGGGAGAAGGCGAGCCCCAGCCCAGGGCAGCGCAGCACACGACGCTCAACCACTTGTCGCCTTCGCCTTTTTAAAACCTCCTACTCTGCGCCATCCTCTTTCCTCAACCTCTTCCATCCCACAAACCCTTTTCCAACCCCCCAACTTCCACCCCCCAAAAAAAACTCTTCTTTTTAATCTCCATCTATTGTCATTTTTCTTTTCCTTTTTCTTCGCAAGCATAGAGTTTAGATCTTGGAGAGTTTTTTTCTTCTGCTCTCTCTGAGGTCTTTTTCTGTGTTTTCGATCGCCACCCGACGGAGAGAGACCGAGACGTTCCACCGACCTTCTCGTCGCTCTCTATTTTTCCAGACTGCCAGAGTCTCGTACAGACTTTCCTTACGCGTTCCCTACGAGTCCTTGACGATTTCAAGTGTTGCTGCTTGATCATCGTCACTCCTTCACCACGCGACCCGGTGCATCTGAAAGTCTTCGAAAGTCTTCACCTTCACCTGTACGCACGCTTGCCGCAACACTCAAAAACTCTTCCAACCAATCTCAGACGCTGAACCCTCACCCGGTCCTCTGCAGAAACGATTCGCGAGAACTCGGACACCATGGCGGACAGCTTGACTTCAAAGATTGGGAACCTTTCCCTCAACGACTCTCAGCATGCGCCTCAGCCTCATACCACCTCGTCCGGCCGCGCGGCCTACATCCCGCCACACCTGCGTAATCGCAACATGAACGCTGGCGCCGGCAGCGGCACCATGGGCATGGACGGTGCTACCCCTCCCCAGGGTAGCCATGGAGGAAGTTCCAGTTCTTGGGGTCATGGGTATGTATTTCGCCGCCTTCTTCCCCCTCCTCCCCTTGATCCTGGAGTCTCTCCTTCGGAACTGAAGTGAACTGTGACTGACATATGTGAAATAGACGCAGCGGCAACTGGGGGAGTTCGAATGATTACCCACCCCGTATGAATGGTAACGCCAGCTGGAGTTCCCTTGAAGGTCCACGTCGCCCCTTCGATCCAAATGCTTACGGAAACCCAGGTCATGGAGACCATAGAGGTTCGTATGGCGGAGGCTATGCCCGAGGATCCGGAGACGGACAGTGGCGCGACGGCAAGCACATCCCTGGCCCTCCCAATCCCCGACTGGAGCGTGAGCTCTTCGGCAGCCCCAACGACCCGACGAAGCAGACCACTGGTATCAACTTCGCCAACTACGACGATATCCCGGTCGAGGCGTCCGGCCACAACGTTCCCGAACCCGTGAACGCGTTTACCAACCCGCCCCTGGATGACCATCTGCTGTCGAACATCAAGCTCGCCAACTACAAGACTCCCACTCCGGTCCAGAAGTACTCCATTCCGATCGTGATGAATGGTCGCGACCTGATGGCGTGTGCTCAGACGGGTTCCGGAAAGACTGGCGGTTTCCTGTTCCCGATTCTCTCCCAGGCTTTCAAAAACGGACCTTCTCCTCTCCCTCCTCAGGCCAGCAATCAATTCAGCTATGGCCGTCAGCGCAAGGCTTATCCGACGTCCCTGATCCTCGCTCCTACCCGTGAGCTCGTTTCCCAGATCTACGACGAGGCTCGCAAGTTCGCCTACCGCTCGTGGGTCCGTCCGTGCGTCGTGTACGGTGGTGCCGACATTGGTTCTCAGCTCCGCCAGATTGAGCGCGGCTGTGACCTGCTGGTCGCAACTCCTGGTCGTCTGGTTGACCTTATCGAGCGTGGTCGTATCTCTCTCGTCAACATCAAGTACCTGGTGCTTGACGAGGCTGACCGCATGCTGGACATGGGTTTCGAGCCCCAGATCCGTCGTATTGTCGAGGGCGAGGATATGCCTGGTGTGAACGACCGCCAGACGCTGATGTTCTCGGCCACGTTCCCTCGCGACATCCAGATGCTGGCTCGTGATTTCCTGAAGGACTACGTGTTCCTTTCCGTGGGTCGTGTTGGCTCCACCTCTGAGAACATCACCCAGAAGATCGAGTACGTCGAGGACCATGACAAGCGTTCTGTCCTGCTCGACATCCTTCACACCCATGGAACTGCTGGTCTCACCCTCATCTTCGTCGAGACCAAGCGTATGGCGGACTCGCTGTGTGATTTCCTCATCAACCAGCACTTCCCCGCCACGGCCATCCACGGTGACCGCACCCAGCGCGAGCGTGAGCGTGCTCTCGAGTACTTCCGGAACGGCCGCTGCCCCATCCTGGTTGCGACTGCTGTCGCGGCCCGTGGTCTCGATATCCCCAACGTCACTCACGTCATCAACTACGATCTGCCCACCGACATCGATGACTATGTCCACCGTATCGGTCGTACCGGTCGTGCCGGCAATACCGGTATGGCCACCGCTTTCTTCAACCGTGGAAACCGCGGTATCGTGCGCGACCTGATTGACCTCCTGAAGGAGGCGCACCAGGAGGTCCCGTCCTTCCTGGAGAACATTGCCCGTGAGGGAAGCGGATATGGTGGTCGCAGCGGTCGTGGAGGCCGTGGCCGTGGCGCCAATGCCACTCGTGACATGCGCCGCATGGGCGGTGGTATGGGTGGTCCTCCTTCCTACGGAGGTGGCTATGGAGGCCCTGGCTATGGCAGCTATGGCGGCCCTCCATCCTACGGCGGGTATGGCGGTGGCTACAGCGGTGGTTATGGAAACCCCTCCGGCCCTACTGGCCCATCTTCCTGGTGGTAAATTAGTTGTGGTCTCGGGCGAGGCCATCGAGTCTGGTTGTCTCCTTTCCAGCTTGCCACTTTCTTGACGGATGCGATCAGAACGAGTTCCTGAGTCTTATCTCTTCACACTCAGGACCGGCTTTGTCACGACTGCAACGAATTTCCTTGTCGATTCGAGACGTCTATTGCTTTGCGCAGCATTTCCCGAGTTTTCATTTTTTTTCCCTTTGTCTTTTTTTTATTTTCCTTAGAGAGATGGGCTTTCGATGCAGTCCCGATATCTCCAGCGGCTCCTAGGTTCCACACATGGTTCTGTGGCCTCGAGCGTCGTGATCGGCATTGCATGAATATCATAGACAGCGTTTGACTTCTGCGACCGCTTTCATCAGATACCCTTACTTTGTCGAGGTGCCGAGGAAAGGGGCACGCTTCAGCGACGCGCCGAGCGGGAATGCCGGCTTTTCGACTCCAGAAAAGTGCTTTTGATGATGTCATGTGCTCGGTGCTATTTGCAGCTGCATCGACCGTGCCTTGCAAAAGATAGATCTCTTGAGTTTCGGTATCTAATGGCGGGCTTCTTCGAGATTTTTTTTTTCTTCTTTTGTAGCATTGCTTTGTTTTCTTTTTACCGAAAAAATGGTGCTTTCTTCTCCGGACTGTGTCGCTTATGTTCTCCGGCTTCTGGATGGGTGGCCCCTTTGGCTGCGCGAATCAGCAGGCGCAGGAACCTCGAAGGGGAGGAGGAAGCCAACCGTGGGCCTTCTTCGGCTGATGCTTTTCTTGCACGGCATATGTAACGGCGGTGCACCAAGGGTGACGGCGGTGGTATAGACGGGATAGTTGCATTGCATATGGCGTTAGCTTGAGCTGCGACAACCACACGAAAAAAAAAGAAAAGGTTCTCTGCATCGGGGTCCGTTTGGGGGGTGACATCTGACATGGGATCTGTTTCTCTTCTGTTCGGACTCGTGGAGGATTTGGGGGCAAGCTGCTTTGCTGACGCTCTATTTATTTGCTGGTCCGCAGACATCATCCATCATCATCTCAGATTTCGGCACGAAGGGTTTTTGCCGCCGGAGACGGCCCGTTATGGCATGGGTTATGGGAGTCTGGAGATCTCGACGTCTCGTGAGGAGAGAGCTCTCCACAAAAAAAGTTTGTGTTTATGTCTGATAGCTGAATTGAATCGGGTAAATTGCCAGTATCTCTCTCAGGATCTCTTCCATAGTAAGTAGGAGCTGGATGCCACCGCTGTAGATGTGCCAGTGATAGAACGGGGTGAATCACAGCAAGCCCCTCGTATCTATCGCAGCACTGTCTGCCAGGGAATTTCTCTGCTATATATATCGTAGTCTCCAGGAGCTGTTCACGTCATCGATCTATCCATTCTCGTAGTCGTCTCATCTCCTGCCCGGCGGCCGCCAGCGCACGGACCACCTGAGGTCTTTGTATCCTCAACCCTACCTGTTGGGAGAAAACAGGCCCGACGAGCAGCTCTTTTGTGCTCTTTCGAAGGCTTTTTGTCCGTCTTTGTGCGTGATGGCGCTGTTTGTGGAGGGTGATGCGCAGGACCTAGACGGCATGGATCGCGGTGCGGAGCATCTCGTCGCATCATTCGCTCCCGCGGACGTGGCGGGTCTGGGCAGCGCGCGGCTCTGTGCCTCTCACAAGCTCAACCTGAACATCTCTTTTTCCTCTTCCTCTGAGCATCACCACCGTCCGCCTCCTTCACCGTCCCAGCAGCCCCTGCTCAGCGGCGCCTTCGAGCCGGAACGCGACGACCACTTCGTCCCCCCTTACGGCGGCTACTTCGCCGGCTCGCGCCCCGACTTTCCTCTGCCCGCGTCTCGATATCCTCTTCCCCGTGGCAGCCAGCTCCGTCTGATCGAGCCCGAGCCGGGCGCTCCTGGCGGCCGTCAGCGCCACTACCTCGACGACCCCGAGTTTCCCGTCCGCGGATTCTGGACGGAGGCGGGAGACTGGGTCGACTGGCCTCCGCTCGACTACGCGCGCGCAGCAGCAGACCTCGACGCCATGGCTGACGTCGAGAGCTCCGTCGCCGACGAGTCCTTCTCGCAGGCCGACGCCCCGGACGAGCAGCCCTCGCACGGCGCGTCCGTCAGCGCGACCGTGGGCACCAGGCGCCAGGCCAACGGCACCATCGGCTCCGTCTACTCGGGCAACAAGATCCGGCATCTCAAGAAGGAGGATGGCATCCCCCTGTGGCGCAAGGACATCCAGTACCAGTTCCTCAAGCTCGTCTTCGAGGACAAGACGCCCGTCTTCACCCGCTACTCGGACGGCCGCAAGGGCATGGACTTTGCCGACATCTACATCGACGCCATGGCCAAGAGCAGCAAGACGAGCAAGATCCTCAAGGACAAGCTCCAGAGCGACAAGCAGGCCGCCATCAGCATGGCCATGGTCTGCCTGCTGGTCAACTTTGGCCGCATGAACACCACCCTCAACTGTGCGCGCCCCAGTTGCATCCGTCTGTCGTGACTCAAGGACAGCAAAGCTGACCCGTCTAGTCTTCCCCGAGATGCGCGCCCAGCTGCGGACGTACCACTCGATCCCCTCCCTGCAGGCGCACCAGGATCCCAACGCCTACAAGCAGCTCCAGGACGCTCCGCGTCTCAAATCCATCCTCAAGGGCGCGTCCGAGGACACGGACCAGCCGAACACGATCGAGAAGATCAAGCGCCTTCCCGTCCCCCGCACGAATCCCGTCAACCTCATCTTCGTCCTGTCGCAGTACGCGCCCAAGGTCTCCGAGATGCACTTCTTCCCGCCGCGGGACTTCTTCGACCTCGTCATGCGCCACACGCTCAGCAGCCGGAGCCGTGCGCGGGCGTTCCTCTGGCTGATGTGGTGGTATCTGGAGAGTGATTTCTCGCGCGAGGCCGCCCTTAACAATCCGTTTGGCCCCGGTCTCGACGGCGAAGGAACGGGAGGGCTGCCGATCAAGGTGCCTCCCTTTGAGAGTCTGACGGAGGAGCAGGCGGACGCGGAGAACGTGGACACTCCGGAGGAGATCGAGTACGGAGAGCAGAAACGTCTGGAGCGGAAGCGTAAGTTCTTAGGATTACATTACATGGCGTGTCCGATTTCTGACAGGACTGCAGGCATCTTGGAAGAAGATGAGCCGCTCCCCAGGGTGACGAAGCGTTCCAAGAAGGGTGAGTCGGGGTTTCTGCCTGACTGTCCCTCTCATTGCATGCTGACTTTTTTTTAGGCACGCAGGACTATGGCTACGATGATGACCAGGCCTCGGGTGACCTCTCTGTCCTTGCTTCAGGTAGGACACCCTCTTCTGATTGGATTTTATATACTCGACATCTGATCTAATCGTCTTCTCAGCCCGCGGTGAGCGACTCAGCTTTGGCGGTCGTAGTTCCGCCATGTCGACTCCACTGCATCCGTCCTCAAGACGTCTCGCAGACGACGATGAGGACTGGCAGACCCCCGGTCAGTCCGCTCGCGGACGCTACAAGCGCGTCAAGCGGGATTCTTCCCTGAACCGCTCCGTGGCCCAGCAGCGTCTGATCCTGAAGACGAAGATGGACCAGACCCCCGATACAGCATCCCCCGCTCCCCCGGGTTCGGGCCATCCGATCCTGAACCAGTTCGTCACGGAGCCTTCGCTCTCCCATCCTCCCGCTCGCCGTCCTCGGCCGCTCACGCAGCACCAGCTGGCTGTCGAGCAGAACCGCAGGCACCGCATCGAGTATCTCCTGGCCCAGCGAAAGAATGAAGCCTACCGGAAGATCCGCGCACAGCGTCAGAACGAGATCCCCTTTGCCCGCTATGGGCGTTTGCTCCAGAGTCTGCCGGAGGGTTACGACACGGAAGACGAGGAGCACTCGTGGGGCAAAGGCGGCCTGATCCCCAACCCGGAGGAGGAAGAGGACTACGGCGAGGCTGCGAACTACTTCCTGTCCGTGATCCGCAAGGCCGCCCGGCGACTGGACCGCTGGGACTGGGAGGACGCCAACGGGCCCAAGCGAGACCGCAAGAAGGAGCGGGAGGAGCGCCTCAAGGCCTTCCAGAACGGCCTCCTGCTCGGCAGCAACCTCGACCTCGCGGCGGCACGTGCCGCGACCTCGTCCCGGGGCCGCGCCCGGCCGGGCCGCGGGCGGCGCAAGACGATCGGCACCTCCGCCTCCGCCGCCTCGACGCCCAAGAGGCAGAACGGCCTCGCGACGCCCGCCCGCGGCGGCAGAGGCGGCCGCGGCCGGGGCTCCCGCGGCGGTCTTGCGGCCGCTTCGGCCTCCGCCTCCGCCCGGGATGGTCTCGAACCGCCGTCCGACCACCCGGACCACGACCAGCTGTCACCTGCGCCTGCGTCGGAGGACGTCGACGTCGAAGGGGAGGGCGATGAGACCATCGACGACATCGACAAGGACATGCTTGGTGAGGGTGAAGTCAGCGGCGAGGAAGACGACGAAGCCCACGCGCACCGTCGCCCTTCTTCACATGCCCGTGGCGCAGCCGCAGACATCCACGACGAGCAGGGCTACGACGAGAGCTACATCGGCGACGGCGACGGCGACGCCGGTGAAGGCGACGCGGACGTGGATGAAGAGGATGCCGACGCCCTGTCCTCGGAGAACGAGGACGAGCACGACGACGAAGCCGATGAGGATGAGATCGATGACGGCGCGGAGGGCGACGACATCGACGTCGAAGCCGAAGGAGAAGGCGACGGCGAAGGCGACGACAACTCCTCCGCCTACGAGGGCGGCAACGGCTACGCGGGCAGCGAGGCCGAGGATACCGAGCCGGAAGCCGACGCTGACGAGGGCGACGTTGACGGTGATGTTGAGGAGCCCGAAGCCGAAGGCGAGGGCGAGGGCGACGGAGACGAGGACGAGGTCATGGAGGATCAGTGAGATTGCGTCGATTTGGACATAACCGGGGACCCGGTATCTACGTGATGGACACGCACGAAGTTTTCTTTTCTTTTTGGCCTTTGTCTATGTATTTTATTCATCTGTCCTGTTGTCTGCCCTGGAATTCCCCTTATTTTCCCCCTTTCCCCGTCTATTTCCCCTCCATCTCTGAATGAACGAGGGAGTTCCTGCTCGATATAGCAGAAATGTCACGGGCGCCCATCCATCATATTGATTCCCCCTTACTTGGCAGTCTTTTTTAAAGGTTTTTAATCCCTTTTTCTTTCGAGACAAAACAAAAAAAAAAAAAGAGAAAGCAAAAAATGGCTCTGATGGGAGCCGGTTGGTTCGGTTTTGTTTCGGACGATGTTGTGTGCTTACTTAGTTACAACTTACTCGGTATGGACTGGGATGTCATGTGTTTTATAAGGTTATTACTAGCTAGCCAGGCAGTGTGCATGTTTGTTCTTGTAGTCTTGAGAGTGCGATGGAATGGATTTTAAGTAGATCAAGTCGTTCTAAGGTAGTAAAGTAGCACAGTAGGATGAAAGAACAAAGTCTGACTAGGGCGGACAGACTCCTAGATTTTATATATATATATATATCTTGGATGATGTAGATACCTTTTTTATAGAATTGTGTGCTCTCTGTTCTGTGTAGTTAGTAGTTATCTACCTAGGTAGAGGTACAGTACAGTACCTAGCGATGGACCAGACCTTCTATGTGCATACAGTACATACATACCTCCTACTACTCCTTGGGATCAGTCAGGATAGATAGTGGTATGAAAGTATGTACTGTACTCCATACAATAATACCTACTACGTACTCTGTACGGAGGTGGCAGTTGGAGCCTAATAATGGATGCAGATGATGCAGATGAAGATGCGCCATGATGCAAGTGGTGTCCCCCCCCCCCCATCCTCTATCCCAATCTCATCATCGTCCCCTTGTTCCGACCGATAATGGGTCTCCTCCAGCTCCACCGTCCACCGACCGGGTCATCGCCATCGTATCGTTGACCGAATCCGGTAGGTATGCTTTAATTTACTACCTACCTACCTACCTAACTAGCAGGTGTGTGGTCCCCGACGCAAAGAATATTGATAAATAACCTTCCCAATGGATGGTTAACTAGTTCCTTAGTAGGTATACTACTAGTACTGTACAGCGTGCCTAAGTATGTACATAATGTACTGTACTCTACTGTACTGTACTGTACATGTACCTAAGTGTTCCACTGCAGGTCGGCGGGAGGTGAAAGCCTGTATGTACAGCGCTTACTGAATACCGTACAGTATACTAGTAGGGTTTGGAGTTATAAATAAATAGATTGTCCGATACAAGAACAATATCTGGCTGGATGCAGCTGAAATTCACCATTGAGACTCTCCGGGCTCGGGTGTCTGCGAGAATGGGCAGAACCCAGAGTGGCAACTACACCGCTTGGAACGCCGGATGGAGATGAAGAGGGGGGAACCGGAATAGGAGCATCTGAGATTGTATGGATTGTCGATGTTGAGGGGACCTAGTATAAGGATATGTGTGTGGGGGGCAGTTGAGTTGATACGTACTGTACGTAGGTGGCTTGTAAAGCAGGAAAGAGCCCGAAGATTTATACAGATAAGGGCTGGGAAGTCGCAAAAGAGATAGTAAAGGAGCCATGTTGGGCACCAGGGCTGTTGGTCTGGAGGTCTTCTCCAGATCTGAAGAAGGGGTTGAAAGCATAGGTGAGATTGGATTGGATGGACGAAACCGTCAATCCTTTCCAAAGGGTCAATCTATATAAACACCAGAGCTGAGTGTGTGATCAAAGTGGTCGACTGTTCCTTTTGTTGGGGGTTTGATAAGTATTCGACCGTGAAACTCGGCTTCGGCCTCCCCTAATCAACGAAGTGAGGCGCGACTTCGAGAGGGCTGCATTGCTCGAGGACAATGTTTCCATTGGAATCTGTACGCCCGAGCTTGATGTGATAGCACTGGCACTGGTAGAGATATCAATTGAAGAATGACACCGGATAGGGCATAGATTGAAGTATAGCAAGGTCAAAATAGGAAAACAACTGTTTGATAGTGGATTTTGATGGTGAAAATCTGCATGGTAATGAGCCGTTGCGGAAAGAACAAGAGAGAAACAGAGCAAGGGATCTATGTACACAATTCTGCAAGGGGACTGGAATAAGTGTAATAGTAAGACAAAAAAGGTCAGTGATACTACCTGTGCGGTAACATCATGACACAACAAGGGAGCCTCAACTGTAGAGCGGATGGCAACGGCATTGGAGAACGCCGAGTCGATTTTTCCTCTGCACGGGGACTCCGAAAGATAACAGCTTGACGAGGTCATAAACAGGCTGACCGAGTGATGAATTAATTGTCAGATAGGTAGGTGAACAAATTGATGCCTGTATACAGAGTACCGCATCCGTTTGTTAGCTGAGGTTGTGACTGTCGTCCAGCCTCCATCGGACAGAAAGAGCAAACAGAAGATACTCAACAACACTAGAGCATGTTACTCTACGGAGTATGAACTTTTCCAAAATCTCCGTTCATTCATCCAGCAGTCACGGAGATTTAAAAACGGAGATCGAAGCATGGCGAATGTGACCAGTCTGGAGATGGCCTGGTAAACCACCACCACCAACCAACCGACCAACCAACAAGAGGCTCAGTTTCATTTCATGCATTCCATGTTTCTTCTCTGCTCACTACAACACCTGCTTTATAAAATATTCCTCCCCGACAGTCATAAAGGTATCGTACTCGCAGCCATTGAAGGTGGCAATGGAGACGTGGAGCATGGTCACGGCAACCTTTCTCCGGCGAATCGGGAGAAGAGGAACGTCTCAAGTCACCGGATACCCTGTCGTTTCGCGAAGTGGCTCCCATAAAGGCCGGCTAATAAGACAACCTGAGCTGCGAAGTCCGTCAACATCTCAATGCCGGTGCGAAGGACCATGAGGCCCCGGATGGCTGCAGCTAAGCATCGCGGACAGACCGACAGCGCCAGCCCTGATAGGGCTGGTCCACGCCACGTCTGGTGATCATGGCCGTCGGCCGCTGGAGCTCCGACTGGCTGTGGTGACGTTTGATTCGCCTGGCAGTCCGATGATGGAGAAGATCCTCTATACGGAGTAGATCTTCCGCACACATGGACCGGGCCTGGATCTGAAACCGGACTGATGTCTAACCATTCCCGTGGGCAAAGACTCTGGATTCGTAAACACAGGAGGCGCTGCTGGCTAGATGATACTCGATCAGAAGTGTTGGGAGAAGGCTTGGGGCGAGACAGGGGAGCGCGGCGCTGCGTCGTGCTCGTACCCCTGGGGGCAGCGCATGTGACAGCATGCAAAAGCAGACAGACCTCGTTCCCGCCGTGCCCTCGTCCTCCAGCCACCGCTCTCTTCTCTCTCCCTCTTCTCCGCAGCTGCTCCTGTCGTTCTCTCACGGTTCACGAAGATATCTCGCCATCGATAGTCATATCAGTGTATCCAGACCAAGTCATTGACCGCATCCATCGGCTGCCAGCCTGCCGCGGCTCTGCTCGTGTCGGGACAGTGTCACGGCGGACAAGTCGGGACGATCACCCAGCAACGGGCTCCCCCGCCCTGAGAGCAGGTGTTTGCCCCGGACCAGCCGGGGTTCAGTAGCGCTGCTCCAGTGCTCCACCAATCCCAAAATTCCGAATCACGCTGAAACTTCTGTCTCGCATCTGACCGCACCGGCGTGCAGTGACCGCGGTCCAGTGCGGAGGACAGCTGTCGGACTCCCGCCGCCGACGAGACCTCTTCTTCCCTTCCCAGTCGCTCGCCGGGACTGCTGGCACGAAAGACACTGCAGTTTTCGCGCCGGAGCTCGTGCCAGACGGTGACTGTGTGCTTTCTTGGAAAATCTCTTCGTCATTATTTTTTGAGGTTGCAAACATCCGACGGCTGGCAGTCGAATGCTGCCTTGAAAAACCGACGGCTCGCAGGGATCGAAGCATCTATCTGTTTGAAATCTCCCCCACCCGTTGTTTCTTCGGGCTACCATGACTGAAAATCGTCCTCCTCTCATTCGTCCTATCCCGCGTCGGCCCTTCGACCTGGCGCCATCCCCCACCGATTCGCCCGAGCCTTCCACGCCCGCTACAGAGCCATCGAACCTGGATCTGCTCAATGCAAAGGAGGGAGCTCCAGTGAGCCGCACTCATTCTATCCTGAACTTGACCTCCTCGACATTATTCGGCATATATTCCCCAACCGCATTTGAGAGCTCGCGAGACGACTCGAGCCCCTGGGGCACCGAGCCCAGCCCGAAAACCGAACCGCTGTCGGAGAAAGAGGAGCGTGCCTTGGACAGGCCATATTCGCGGCGCAACCATGGGTTCCGCGGGGTTGTGCTACCAAACGCGCTGAAGAGCGTCCTGCTGTTTGCCTTCGGCGTCGTCTACGGAATCATCATCGCACACCTGCACGAGAATCAATGGATTACGCCGGTCAAGATGGAAAGTATAGATCGCTATTCGTGGCAGTATGTGGGTTTCTGGGGCTTCGCAGGGGTGGCTCTGGGAAGTGTGCTTCCCTGGCTTGACCTGCTGTGGGAGGATTTTTGGGGCGACAACGGGAAGTCGTCCAAGCGGCCATCGAGCTCCAGGGGCGATAGCAACGAGGATCGCCCCTCTTCACGGTGGAATCCGGTGGTTCGCAGCGTCGGTGCCTTTGTCGGCATCGCATTTGCCATGGTAAGTTTACACACTCTCTCTTCTTCTACGAGAATTCAAGCTGACAGCGTCAAGCGGAGACTGCACTGGCAATCTACGGCGCAGGCGTCGCTGACTCTCGCCCTGGTCAACCCCGTGCTGTGGTACCTCGTCGACCGTTCCAAGCCGGGCTTTATCCTGTCGACGGTGGTCGGGCTGGCGGGAATGGGCACCATTCTCGGGCTCAACCCAGAGATCGTGCCGGCCCCGACGAGTCCGTCGACCAAGATCACGATCCCTGGCTCGGGGGAGGAATATGAGGTGGAGGTGGGCCTGTCGCAGGAGAGCATCGCGGTGGGCACATGGATCGCCAGCGTGCTGTTCTGCGCGTGCGTCTGTTTTGGAAACATCGGGCGGCAGCTGGCACTGGGGGGAGCGCGAACGCCGCTGAAGACGGAATGACCTGGGATGGCGGAGTCGACCGTCATCATCACCGTCATCTGGAGAAGCAGATTCTCACTGGTTGTGATTACACGATATGTTTTACTTAGGCATTCAACATTCGCCGTGAACGAGCTACGTCTATAGTGTCCTTGATGCAAGTAACCTGTAAACATTCGATAGCCACAGTGGATTAAGAGCAGGGCAGGACTAAGATGATCCAGATGGATGAATTTCAGGATTTGAAATTCAAAATTTCAAAATTTCAAAGTTTTGAATTCCATCATTTGAATTCCCAAATTCTAAGCCTTTAACCGCGCTTTCTGAAATTGAAATTTTGAAATCTGAAATTTTGAATTTCAAATCCTGAAATTCATTTCCAAGGGTTTATCTACGCACAAAATAATGCGCAATCTACCCTATATATTTTCTTTCACCTCTCGCCTCGCCAGGCCCCAAAGTCCAGGAGCTGCCAGAGGCAAAAGAGAAGCAGTAGACGAAAGAACTGTAGAATCAATCATTGCAATCCCTTCCACCGGACCCGGGCGCGAGCACCCGGGGCCAAGTCAGGCACTGCACCCAAGATCGACACCTTTGATCTCCATTCCCTATGACGATTTCCGTACGTCATGGGCATCATCTACATGATACGTGCGTATATCATGTGAGACAAACCTCGTAGGAACGCTTTTTGAGAGGAATGTTGGTTTGGTTAAGCGTTGTTGGAGAAGGAAAGAAAAAGAGAAAGAAAACAAAAGCGCCGTGGATAGAGGTTTTGAAGTGTGTGCGCGGACGGCCATGGGGCTGTCATGTGATGAGGGGGCCGCGCTAGGCCCGAAGCGGGATGGTGCGGGGTCGGGCGGTCGGACCTAGCAGAAAAAAAGCGGCGGATTTTCGACGTGCGGTCCGACCCCGCGGTGTGGCCGATGGGATATCTCGCTGTGTCTCGTCGCCGTCCGTTGTGCTCTGTGCTCTCGGTGCCATTGACCAGAGGGCGTGTTGTCCTTGATACCCGGCTGGGACTTGAGATCTGAGCGACTGCTCTGGTTCGGTTGATCCGTGGTGTCTGGGTTCTATCCGTCTAGATATACACAGTATACCCGTCTGATCACGTTCGCGTCTGTTCCACCATGGAGGAGCGGAAGTCAGGTATGTTTTTTTATCTTTATTTTTGGTTTTGTTAGGATTTCTTTAAATCTTCTAAATTCTATGTCTCCATTTCAATTGGGTTTCGTTCTGTTATATCTGTCTGCGCACTTGGCTCACGCTCTATCACAGCCATCCTCTCTGTCTACGACAAGACCGGCCTGCTCGACCTGGCCAAGGGCCTGGTCAAGCACAATGTCCGGCTGCTCGCTTCCGGCGGTACCGCCAAGTTGATCCGGGAGGCGGGGTTTCCGGTTGAGTGAGTGTCTCCATGGATATCAAGAACGATGCCAGGGCGGGACATGTCTGGCCAGACAGGCTGTACACGATCCTGTCTGGATCAAGGAACGGCCAGCTGACTGTCGAAAAGGGACATCTCGGCCATCACCCACGCCCCCGAGATGCTGGGCGGCCGCGTCAAGACCCTCCACCCCGCCGTGCACGGCGGCATCCTCGCCCGCAACATCGAGTCGGATGAGAAGGACCTGGCCGACCAGAAAATCTCCAAGGTCGACTACGTCGTCTGCAACCTCTACCCGTTCAAGGACACCGTCGCCAAGGTCAACGTCACCATCGAGGAGGCCGTCGAGGAGATCGACATCGGCGGCGTGACCCTCCTCCGCGCCGCGGCCAAAAACCACGCCCGTGTCACGATCCTCTGCGACCCCAATGACTATGCGGAGTTCCTCAAGGAGCTCGAGGCCGGCGAGATCTCGGAGCAGAGCCGGAAGATGTACGCCCTCAAGGCCTTCGAGCACACCGCAGAGTACGACAACGCCATCTCGGCCTTCTTCCGCAAGCAGTACGCCGGCGACGGTGTCCAGCACATCTCCCTCCGCTACGGCACCAACCCGCACCAGACGCCCGCGGCTGCGTACATGGTCCAGGGCAAGCTGCCTTTCAAGGTGCTGGGCGGCTCTCCCGGCTATATCAACCTGCTCGACTCGCTGAACGCCTGGCCCCTCGTCAAGGAGCTGAAGCAGGCCCTTGGTCTCCCCGCGGCCGCCAGCTTCAAGCACGTCTCGCCCGCCGGTGCCGCCATCGGTGTGCCTCTGAGCGAGACGGAGCGCAAGGTGTACATGGTCGACGACATCGAGGGCATCGAGTCGTCCGGCCTGGCCCAGGCCTACGCCCGTGCCCGTGGCGCGGACCGCATGTCCAGCTTCGGAGACGTCATCGCCCTCAGCGACGTCGTCGACGTCCCGACGGCCAAGATCATCTCGCGCGAAGTCTCGGACGGTGTCATCGCGCCGGGCTACGAACCCGAGGCGCTCGAGATCCTGACCAAGAAGAAGGGCGGCAAGTACCTCGTCCTGCAGATGGACGAGTCCTACACGCCCCCTCCGATGGAGACCCGCACGCTCTACGGCGTCCAGCTCTCGCAGCACCGCAACGACGCCGTCATCCACCCGCAGAAGACCTTCAACACCATCATCACGCCCAAGGACCTGAAGAGCCTGCCCGAGTCCGCCCTCCGCGACCTCACCGTCGCCACCATCGCCCTCAAGTACACGCAGTCCAACTCGGTCTGCTACGCCCTCAACGGCCAGGTCATCGGTCTCGGTGCGGGCCAGCAGAGCCGCATCCACTGCACCCGCCTGGCCGGCGACAAGGCGGACAACTGGTGGATGCGCTTCCACGAGCGCGCCCTCAACATCAAGTGGAAGAAGGGCGTCAAGCGCCCGGACAAGAGCAACGCTATCGATATGCTCTGCTCGGGCCAGATCCCGCGCACCGAGGAGGAGAAGGCCGACTTCGAGCGCGTCTTCGAGGAGGTCCCCGCCCCGTTCACGCAGGAGGAGCGGGAGGAGTGGCTCAAGAAGCTGACCGATGTCTGCGTCTCGTCGGATGCATTCGTATGTTACCCTGCCCCCCTTCTCTTCCCTATGCCCTTAAAAAAAAAGGAAAGGGTTAAAAAAAAAGAAATAAGAAAGTAGCTGCTAACCATATAAACCCGTAACAGTTCCCCTTCACCGACAACGTCTTCCGCGCCGCCCGCTCCGGCGCAAAGTACATCGCCGCCCCCAGCGGCAGCCAGAACGACAGCGCCGTCTTCCAAACGGCCGAGAAGCTCGGCATCGTCTTTGTCGAGCAGGGCGTGCGCCTGTTCCACCACTGAACAGCTATTAACGCTATTAACCGAACTGAACTGAACTGAGCAGAGCTCACTCAACTCAAGTACGCGCTTCCCCTAGCTAGGTAGCTAAGAGATGATATACGTTTTATCTTGATTTATGTTGCTTATGATCTTTGTCATGTTGAGTTGAGATGATATGTATGTATGTATGTAAGCGCCTGGTTGCCTGACTGCTTTGCTAGCTTAACTCAGCAAGCTGAACAAGAAGAGGGGAAAAAGAGAGAAAGAGAAAAAGGAATTCAGCATTAGGACCATTAGGAGCCATTTAGAAAAAAAAAAAAAAAAGAATACAAGAAGAGCAGAGGAGATGAATATTTAACCAAAACAGTACCTACCTTGTCTTACCGCTGTCCCAAGCCCATCCATTTATCCTTTTCCTTACTCAATGTCCTTCTGCTCTCGTCTCGGATGAGCAGAATACAGTACATACAGTACAGTACACAAGTACACACCCATCATCGTCGTCATCATCAAAGGAACCTTAGATATACACAGTACTGTACCTTTTTTGTAATCGCCTGCTATAATGTACCTATACCTATACCTAGGCAGGTGTAGGCATAGATATAGATAGAGATAGAGATAGGGCTGAGGTCAGATGCTGGCAAAAGCAAACATAGATAGACATAAATTAGATAGAGAGATATGCAGGAGGTAGGAAGTAGGAAGTAGATTGTGACTGTGACTGTCTGTAGAGGATAGATGGATGGGTGAGGGTGAGGTAGTCTTTTTGCTTTGCTTTGCTTTGCTTTGCTTTTTGCTTTTTGCTCATGTGTTACAATTTTGCTTTATTTTTACTTTTTTACTTTTTTGCTCCTGGATGGATTCTTATCTGAAGACGGACTCGTCGTAGATATATATAATATATACATTATAAATTATATATGCACACTTTCTTTTCTCATCTCAGGGAGGGCGCCTGCTAGCGCTGGTAACTGTGACTGTGCTGGGCTGTGGATGTTATGTAGGTTATATTTGAGCAGTCTGTAATGTAAATAAGGTAAATAAGGTGTCTGTACTGTATGAGTATCCACAGAGAAAGAGAAATTGGAAAGTGGTAGTAAAGAATATAAGATAGGTCAAAGTAAAAATAATTCAAAATCAATCATGTATATTTATTGTCAATCAGCCTGCTGAGTGACATCTTCTGCCTATAGCTGTAAAGAAAAAAAAGAATATACTCTGCAATTCTGTTTTTCCTTTCTACCATTCCAGTTGCTGGTTGCCTTGACTGGTCCAAGACAAGTAGTAATATTCTGCCAAGTCTGGGCGGATTTTGTTCACTATTTGCATCACCTCCTTCTGATATCGTGCCGGTACTTTGCGAATGTCAGCACCCGCACGAAGTAGTAAGGCAACTATTTCTTCTCTGCCTTCCGGCTGCAATTGAAGGGAATAATCAGAGTGGTTGGTTTGAAGAGGACGAGCAACTGCTGCACCCAGAGCCGTGTCATACATGCCGCTGACAATATCGACCCTTGCACCTTCTTCGAGAAGGCGTCCGACCATTTCAGTACGGCCCCAGTATGCTGCTGCACCCAGAGCGGTGCCGTAGTCACCCCCTTCAGTGTTGACATCTGCACGTCTATTCATAAGGATATCAAACGCCCCAGTCTTGTTGTTTATCGCTGTTGCGGCCAGGGGAGTGCCTAATTGACCCCCTGCTTTGTTGATATCTGCGCCACGGTCTAGGAGGAGCTCAAGTGCGTTTGTTTGACCAAAATATGCCGCTACAGTCAGAGCCGTTCCGAATTTGCCGTCTACACGATCAATCTTTGCACTGTTGTCAAGAAGGAGCTTGATGATGTCCTTCCTACCAACTGCTGCCGCAGCACTTAGAGCAGCACCATATTCGCTTCCAGCAACATTTGGATCATCACCTCGTTCTAAAAAGCGTCTGACACGTTCTATTTTCCCTTCAAAAATTGCTCGACACAGATCATTGCGATATCTGTTTGGGTTTTCCATGTTTATGTTGTGCAGAATAATGCAGAATGAGTAAACAGTGCGACTTCGGGACGGATGGATCGATGTGACGCTGAAGAGAGAAGAGGTGGAAAGTGGTGAGAACCAGAAGCTTTATAGAGGCCTCCAGAGCCGTGAATTTATGGGTAATTGCCTCCTTTGACATGCCAGTGATCTTTGTAGAGGCTTTAGCTAATCCTTTGACCTCACCGCCACCAGAGCTTCTGAAACAGTCCTAATAAAGAAGCGCGTATAAAACCCTTTGACTGAACTGAACGAGATTTTTGGATGCGGGCATATAGAAACCCTGTGGCGGACCTATGTGAGTAGCGGTGAATGAGAGTGGCTCCAAGACCGCCTCATTCAACAATGTAGCGCAACTGGAATACTCCAGCCCAATCCGTGCTGAATGAATTAGTATAATAAACACGGGGGACTAAAACCAGCCTCATCCATCAATCAATGATAATGCATTATCAGAGGGAACCTACCTGCCTGCCTGCCTGCCTTTATATAAGTTCATACTTCTTAGAGGCCTATAGGCGTAGACATAGAAATTTTCTATGGATCCCATGCAGCATGCAACAAACTATATATGAACTGCATATATATAATTATGTATGCAGAAAGTTGCCTATGTAGAAAGTAAGGAACCCAGAGTCTACATCTAGTTCTGAAATAAAGCCAAATTCTTTTCGAGTTTCATGTCCATAAAGCCAATACCCTCCCCACCCCCGTTCTTTATCGGTGTGTTTAGGATGATGCTCTTTGTACAATGTGTGTTTGCTACTAAATACTAGTTAGTGCAGTAGATAGGTACGCCTCAGAAAGTCGGAAAGTTCAACGATTCAGCCCTATGATACTGGCAATAGCAAATGCAGGAACAGGTGGGATCAATTAAATGGAAGATTAGGTAGGTAGGTAAATTAGGTAAATTCTAAAGTTAGTATTAGGAGAAGATTGAAGATTTCATGAAAGACGTCAGAAGTCCATAGCCCAGAATCTAGGTTTGTATGGACAGATGTACAGTACATCCTAGACATGTTAGAGATCAAGTATGGTAGATAGATTAACAGATAGATTAGATAGGTATCTAATAGGTGGTGTTAGATAGGCAAGTAAGTACCTATCTAGTATGTGAATGCAAGGTTCTTATATGGCTTGTTCTAGGATGAGATCAACTAAAATCTACTTCCCCATCCATAGTAGATTAGATGTGACTGCAAAGGATGGTGTGAGTCGGCCTCGTTTCGCCTGTTTTGTCAGTCTCCTGCTCTAGATAGTACTCTCTCTCCGTACATAGGTATGTATGCTTTTCTCAGCAGCAAGTCCGCTGGTACTATGTAGTGCGTACTCTAAATTTGCAGCACTATAACTATACTTTGCCGTGCAGTACGTTTTGTTTGAGCAGTCTGTAAATAAGTACTATATGAGTATCTACAGAGAAGAGAGGAAGTTTGGAAATCGGTGAAGAGAAGGGAAACAAGACGAAATGATATACCAACTCAACCATACATATGTACATTATCGGGAAGGCCGTTGACAGACGTCTTCCTGTAGAATCGAAAATGGAGAATATGTAGGATACCTCCCTTCAAATTCTAGCTCCTCCTCTTCCCTGCCTTGCTTTATTCATCTTCAGATTCGAGTTCGCAATACCATCCGCGGTGGACGTCGTCTTCGGTCAAACGAGTAGCAGAGGAAGAGCAGGAGGTTATAAAGATGAAGAGTCCTCCACCGCTATCCTACAGTACTATCGGTTGCGCTGCGAGGTCTAGACCGTCTAGACCTATTTCATCTGCAATCTGCTGCACTCTGTTGCGATCCCACACAGGAACTTCATCGATAAGGGCACCTGCCTTAAGTAATAAGGCAACTATCTTTCTCATCCGCCATGGAGGAGAATCTTCATTACCGACAGCTGCGCCCAGAGCAATGCCATACCAGCCGCCCGCGATGTGGATATCTGCGCCGTGTTCTAAAGAATATTGACAATTTCATCGTGACCACGAAAAGCAACAGTCAGAGCAGTGCCAAACTTCCCTACGATATTGACATCTGCCCCGCTTTCTAGAAGTAGCTTGAGTTAATTCATGTGGCCATGCGATGCTGCTGTAATCAGAGCGTATCATACTGACCCCCCACAAGGTTGACATCTGCACCATTTTGTAGAAGTTTCATGATGGTAATAGAATCATCATTCCCCTGATGTTCCCCATTGCAGAAATAATACCAAGAGCAGCGCCATATACACCAGTAATGATGTTGACATCAGCACCTCTTTCCAAAAGGAGCTTTATAATGGATATGTGTCTTTTTGCGACTGCTGCACCCAGAGCAGTGCCATAGTAGAGGCAGTGATCATCATTCACGTTGACGTCGGCACCACGCTCTAACAGCAATTTAACTAGTGCTTCAGATCCACGTTTGACGGCGCAACGGAGAAGAAATTCCCTTCCACCAGTAGGAGTTATGCCTTCGAGAATATGATTGATGTCGAAAACGTTTTCGCTGTTTTCGCTTTCTTCTAACAGACGCTTCGCAAGAGTGAAGAAGTTGCCCCCGATAGCAAAAAAAAAAAAAAAAAAATTGGCATCCACCCGGTTGTCCCCCCGAAAAAAAAAAAAAAAAAAAAAAAATTGGACCATAGTCGCCATACCCAGCTCTTATATGGCGGAAAGCTTCGTATGGACGAAATTTATCTCTATCGAAATGAGAAAACAGGAAGGCCTCCATCATTCTTCTATCCGTCTCTGGAGTCTTCTCAAAGTGATGAAACCCGTAGACCACATAGTAATTGAGCAACCCAGGACCTAGATCTATATCACTGTCAGGAATATATGACCTGGAGTGTTGCACATGTGTCAAGCAACATTCACCGAGCGTCTTCTGGGCACGGTGAATAGCGGTCGCCCAGGCAGAAAGTTCGGCCTTGTGCTGGAATCTTTCCGAAACAAGATATTCCTTAACAGAATAGTGGGACAACACCACAACCCTCTTGTCAAGGAAATGTTTGTTATATGAAACAAAACTTCCGCAGATGGAAATAATGAGTTCGGAATCGAGAAGTCTCTCTGTTTCGTCGAGCGGTTTAAAGGGCTTTAGAATCACTGCTTCCGCGAGTTCTTCCAGTGTAAGAGGCCTCTCGGAGAAGCACAGCCATGTCAGGGCGGACTTTGCGTAGTCCACGTGCTCATCTGGTATTTTTTTTGTAGAATTCGGAAAAAGTCATTCTGTGGTAGTGCACCAAGGCAGAAGGCCGAAGTTAAAACGTGCATTTGTATTATTACCGGGAAAAGCAGGGTTCTGTGGTGATCCTGGGTTTGCTTGTATCCAGTGCTGTTTGCACGTTTCAACATTTGGCATCCGGCCATTAATCAGATCAGCACAGCATGAGGGTGTCCCGCTGGTCGCTGCCATCAACACAGACACCTACCTCAGTCCTTGAATCATGGGCATCATTGATAGAATTTCTTCTGGACACAAGACCTGCAGAGGAAGGCCACCAGTTATCAGAAGATCAATAATGTCAAATCGAAAGAACAAATCGAGATACGGGACATTTGTTTCATGGGTGTCAATGATCTCGCATCTGCCTCTTTGTTAGTTGTCTCGATTAGGTAGGTTCCAGGACCATCAGCCGGCGAGTCAGAGCATAGCATTGTCCTCCTCATCAAAGAGTCGGATTAGAAGCACAGTCCCAGATAATATATCTAAATAGACGTCTCCCTTCAAAGTCCGCAAGACATAAGCAAACAATGAAGGGAATGGCAAGACTTGCTGTCTGCTGTGAACAGGAGGGAACCACCACGAGCGGAGACGAGCCGGCATCCGCTTAGTCATCTATGCCCCAGGCACCACTTAACTAGTTACCTGGTACGGCAACCTAACGGCTGCTCCATCCTCCACACGAGCCATCTCCTCCGGAACGGACTCGGGAATACCCCAATATCCCCTTTCAGATGAGGTCCTGTCTTCCTCTTGCCTGTCCAGCTCCAGCCATGGATACCAAGCTATATCGGCCAATGAATCAGTTTGACAGCCCCTCTGCATTCACCCGAGGTCCAAGTGCAAAGCCATGCGGAGCCCGCTTCTGAGAACAATTGGTATTCGTGCAGCGTACCGTTGTACGGGGACGAAGAACATCCTCGTCCACATGGATCTCCACATGAATCTCTCACTTCCCGCTGGTCAAGGCCCCGCATGTGGGATCTGAGGCGTCTATGGGCCATTCGGGGCCCCACGCCCAGAAACCAGAGCCTCGGGGAAGGGGTCATGCACGATTCAAATGTGTATTTAACGGATGCGGCATGCTGTAGCCAATTAGTTCTTCTGAAGACTCTGCAGTCTGCCTGATTTTTAACCCGCGAGCTATACTCCCGGCCATCATAAGTTAGGAGTTACAGCTAGAATTGATTGAAACAACCAAAGAAACATGACAGTCCAAGATAACCAGACAGGAGGACATCGCCCGGGCTCCCTGTCCAAAGTCGTCGTCGTCGGCGCTGGGCCGTCCGGACTGCTGCTCTCAATCCTTCTCGCAAAGCAAGGAGTCAACATCGAGCTGCTGGAAGCCACGGAGAAGCTCGACGAGCAGCCCCGGGCTGCCCATTATGCACCGCCGGCAGTGTACGAGTTGCGTCGAGCCGGGGTCCTCGATGATGTTGCCGCTCAGGGTTTCAAGCCAAGTGATTTCTGCTGGCGGAAGCAGGACGGCAGTTTGATCTGCGGTATGTCCTTTTCCGTATTGGGAGACCACCCGGAGCGAATGGTGGTGTTGCCGCTGAACCGGCTTGGGAAGATCCTATACGCCCATCTTCAGCGTTATCCGACTGCGAAGGTGAAGTGGGGACACCGTGTCGTAGATATCGGCCAGGACGAGGACAAGGCGTGGGTGCATGTTGAGACGGCCTCGGGGCGGCAGAAAGTCGAAGCGGACTATATCATCGGATGTGATGGAGCGAATAGTCAGATCAGGCGCTCGCTCTTCGGCAATACGAACTTTCCTGGTGAGACGTTGGACGCGGCGATTGTAGCAACAAATGTAAGTTTTAGTTTTCTTCGCTAATCATCGAGGAAAGAAAGTGATGCATGGGATTCTAATGCCATGGTCTAGGTTTACTACGACTTCACAAAATATGGTTATTGGGACACCAACTATATCGTCCATCCCACGAACTGGCACATGGTCGCCAAAATTGGCACAGATGGCCTATACAGAGTCACATACGCTGAAGTTCCCGGCCTCAACCCTGAAGAGTACAAGAAGAGACAGCCGATGAGATATGAAGAGATCCTACCCGGCCATCCAAAGCCCGGCGACTACAAGATTACAAACATAAGCCCATACAAGCTCCAGCAGCGGTGTGCGCCAAAATTCCGCGTTGGCAGGTTCATTCTTGCCGCAGATGCTGCGCACCTCTGCAACCCATTGTATGTTTTTTTTTTTTTTTTTTTTTTTTTTTTTTTTTTTTTTTTTTTTTTTTTT
>ENA-UOWK01000074-UOWK01000074.1-bioreactor-metagenome-genome-assembly--contig:-NODE-74-length-139916-cov-24.736724_pt1 | contig 139916 bp, 90 predicted proteins | sample MGYA00238157_ERZ761612 | MGnify/ENA primary metagenome ERZ761612 (study PRJEB28901, sample SAMN06268035) | bioreactor metagenome | isolation source: Joint BioEnergy Institute, California, USA...
CGCGTAGGAGGTGCGCGGCTCGCTTGGGTGCGCGGCTCGCTTGTGGATTACGTTAACTAGTGATTGCGGAGCACATCTCAGGTTCCCTGATCCAAAAGTTCTGCGTAGAACTATGTACAAAGGAGGACTGGCGCTTCTCAGAGAAAAGTACAGAATAGCTAGCTTATTATGAAGAGTAATTAAAATTTACTAAGCAGAAACCGACTTTCATTAAAGTGGAGTACTCCGTGCATGGTGAGCTTAGTGGACACCTCACATACTAAGTACCATGGCCATGCACATAATGAGGTAGATATTATGCCATATCGTCTAAATTTATAGAGAGATCCGGAGTTATGTGCCTATTTCAACAGGCAAGATGGTCTTGTATACATGGTCTCTCGGCATCTGGAGACATTAGCAACCTCGACATGATTGGTTGGCGGGTTTTAACACGTGACAGAGGCATCACGCGTAAAGTGTCGTCACGTCTAGGCGCGACCGAGACACGCCCGTACAGTAGGTCGCGACACATCGAGGGACGCCTTTGACGACAGCGTCTCCGGTGTCGTGACTGCACCTCCTTTGGCTCAATTTCCCGCCAGACGGCCCTCATGACTTTATTCCTCCCATGAATCTCAATCATGCCTGAAGCACTAGCGAATCCTCAAAAGCGAGTTCTCGCCGACGCTACGAAGAACTCACGCAATGTCATGCCTACCTCTCCCAATGCGGCCAAAAAGCGGAAGCTCGACAATGACCGGCCGGTGAGCGTCAAGCCGCCGCTATTTCGGAATGGAAGCAACAAGACCTTTGGCTCCAGCCAGCCGCAGAAAAGCCAGTTTGAGGAGGACTTGGAGAAGTTGACCCAGGACATAAACGGGCTGAAGGAGAACAATTCAGAGAAGGATCAGCAATGGGAGCGGCCGCCGCTCGTTGATTTCGACGACACGAGAGATGATCTCTGCTTTCAGCAAATAGACGCTGAAGAGGGAACGCTGTTTGGCGGCAGGACAACCGTCAGACTCTTTGGTGTGACCGAGGTATCTACTCTGTTCCAACTATGATGCCCTGCATCTCCGCGCTAATGCTTCTCTTAGAAAGGCCATTCTGTTCTTCTCCATGTCACAGGCTTTCATCACTATCTCTACATCGCTGCGCCTGTGGGCTTTACCAAGGCGGACTGCGACCCTTACCGAACATTTTTGGAAACCAAACTGGCTCAACACCAGCCGACTATCGAGTCAGTCGAGATAGTGATGAGGGAGAACTTATATGGCTTTCAGGGTAATCAGAAGAGTTATTATTTAAAGATCACGGTTACGGAGCCGAAATTCATCGGCAAGCTGCGAAATATGCTTGAGAACAATGCGCAGAGCGTGAATTACAAAGGACTCTGGAATGCTGGCGATAACGGTATTCTTACTTTCGATAACATCCAATATGTCCTGAGATTTATGATCGATACTGGGGTGAGCTTGCTCCCATCCGCAGGATGTGCGGGAATTGATGCTAACCTCCGCAGATTTCGGGAATGTCTTGGGTGGAAGCTAAAGCAACCAAGTATCGCCTCATTCCGATGAATCAGAGACAATCAAACTGCCAGATCGAAGCATCTGTTGATTACCGTGACCTGATTGCCCATCCTAATGATGGCGAGTGGTTGAAGATGGCACCGCTTCGCATCCTTTCATTCGATATTGAGTGTGCTGGACGGAAAGGCATCTTCCCCGAACCCAATTATGACCCAGTCATCCAGATCGCCAATGTTGTGACTCGGTATGGAGAATCGAAGCCATTCATTCGCAACGTCTTTGTGTTAGACACTTGCAGTTTAATTGTCAACACGCAAATTCTGGAGTTTGACAAGGAGGAGAAGATGCTTATGGCCTGGCGAGACTTCTTGGACAAGGTGGATCCCGACGTCATAATCGGGTACAACATTGCTAACTTCGACTTCCCCTACCTCCTTGACCGAGCGAAGCATCTCAAATGCACTGGGTTTCCATATTGGACGAGGTTGAAGGGTGTCCAGTCACAAGCCAAAGACACAACCTTTTCCAGCAAGCAGATGGGCAGCCGCGACACAAAGGCCACTAACACCAATGGCAGAATTCAGCTTGATCTTCTTCAGCTGGTTCAGCGGGATTACCATCTGCGAAGTTACACCTTGAATTCAGTCTGTGCCGAGTTCTTGGGGGAACAAAAAGAAGATGTCCATCATACAATGATTACTGAATTATTCAACGGAACTCCAGATTCAAGACGGCGTCTTGCTGTCTACTGTCTCAAGGATGCATACCTTCCTCTGAGACTTATGGATAAACTGATGTGCCTTGTTAATTACACTGAGATGGCCAGGGTCACGGGTGTGCCATTCAACTATCTTCTCGCCCGTGGCCAGCAGGTCAAGTTTATCAGTCAACTCTTCCGCAAGGCTTTGGAGCAGCAGCTCGTTATACCAAACTTAGGCAAACATGATGAAGCGGAGTATGAAGGTGCAACTGTCATTGAGCCCATTCGAGGTTACTATGGCGTACCCATTGCGACGCTTGACTTTGCATCTCTGTACCCTTCCATCATCCAAGCGCACAACCTCTGTTACACAACCCTGCTCAATAAGAATACCATTGAAAAGCTTGGTTTGAAGAAAGATGAGGATTATATTGTCACCCCGAATGGTGATATGTTCTGCACTCCAAAAATCCGGAAAGGCCTCCTTTCTCAGATTTTAGAAGAGCTGCTAAGTGCAAGAAAGCGTGCAAAGAAGGACCTTGCTGTCGAGACCGATCCATTCAAAAAGGCAGTGTTAAATGGACGTCAGCTTGCCCTGAAGGTCAGCGCGAACAGTGTGTACGGTATCACAGGTGCGACAGTTGGAAAGCTTCCCTGTCTGGCTATTGCTAGTAGCACTACCAGTTACGGCCGCCAGATGATCGAAAAGACAAAAGAGGAAGTTGAAAAGAGATTCACCATTGCAAACGGCTATTCTCATGATGCAAAGGTTATATACGGGGATACCGACTCTGTCATGGTCAAGTTCGGCGTCACATCACTTGAGGAGGCCATGAAACTGGGCCAGGAGGCCGCTGATTATGTCTCCTCAAAATTTCCCAAGCCTATAAAGCTCGAATTCGAGAAGGTGTATTTCCCATACCTGCTTATCAACAAGAAGCGGTATGCGGGGCTCTATTGGACGAATACAAAGAAGTATGACAAGATGGACAGTAAGGGTATCGAGACTGTTCGAAGAGATAACTGCCGACTTGTGCAGAACGTCATCGAAACCGTTTTGCACAAAATCTTGATTGACAGGGATATTGATGGTGCGCAAGAGTAAGTAAAATTTCTCCTATTTCCCCAAGAACTGCTCTGACTAACTTTGCCACGCAGGTATGTCAAAGACACCATCTCGGATCTCCTGCAAAACAAGATCGATATGTCGAAGCTTGTGATCACAAAGCAACTCTCCAAGTCAGACTACACGGCAAAACAAGCCCACGTTGAGCTTGCTGAGCGCATGAGAAAGCGCGATGCAGGTTCCGCCCCAACACTCGGTGACCGTGTCGCGTACGTCATTGTCAAGGGAGCCGGAGGCTCGAAGAACTACGAGAGGTCGGAGGATCCCCTCTACGTCCTTGAAAACAACATCCCCATCGACACAAAATACTACCTCGATAACCAGCTCGCGAACCCGCTGGCTCGTATCTTCGAACCCATTCTCGGTGAGAAGAAGGCAGCCCAGCTGCTCACGGGCGAACATACCCGTTCCATCTCCGTTGCGGCTCCTACTCTCGGCGGCCTGATGAAGTTCGCGAAGAAGACGCAGACCTGCATGGGATGCAAGAAGCCACTTGTGAGCAAGGAGGAGATGAACGGAGCAGTCTGTGAGAACTGCCGTCCTCGTCTTGGTGAGCTCTACCAAAAGACTTTGAACAAGGTTTCGGACCTCCAGGTGCGGTTTGGGCGACTGTGGACGCAGTGCCAGCGGTGTCAGGGCAGTTTGCACTGCGAGGTTATCTGCTCGTCCAGGGACTGCCCGATCTTCTACATGCGGATGAAAACGAAGAAGGATATCGAAGATGCCGAGAAGGAGCTGGCTCGCTTCGACTACGATCCTGGCGCATGGTGAATTGAATAGGTATTCATACAATTCAGCTGCTTTGTTTTATTATCTGCATTGTTTATGACGCACTGGTTTGCGACGGGTACTGGGTATTCTTCTCAATTATGTTTTCTGCCTGTTGGGTGATTATCTCAATGGTCATATAATGCATGTCGCTACATAGTATCAATGAGTATGTATTGTTCCAATAGACTATAGGAGTGCTTTATGCCTTCAGCCAAAGGAGCATAGATAACGGTTGTGGGTGTCTAGCTTGTTCTGCTTGTCGGCGCTTGGGGGCATACGTCTTTGTATGATGACAATATAGAGACTTGAATGACAATTGTGGCTCCTAAACAATGGAATGCCAACTATATTCAGCGATCCTTGTGATAAACAATGACAATTAGCTCTTTATTGAGCTTTGAAGTAGTATAGAGTAACGCGGTCCTCCGATAAGCGGAGCCGATGGACTTCTCCGCACTCCACATGCTTGGGGCAAAAGTGTCTTGGCGCGGACAACCTCGACCGTTCTCTAAGTGCGCGACAGAGCTGCGCCCACAACTTCTCTGTCGCTCAAAGCTCGTTTCAAGCACTGGACCGGATATTTAAACATGGCACCCGTGAAGAACTCAAATCCGAGGAATCCGACTGTGGAAGATGAATCCGAAACTGCAAGCAACGATCAGGGTGCGGAGCACCAGCCGGTTTCATGGGCAGAGGTACGGAGCAGCTCTACCACATACTATAGATCGCAGTCTGCTACGAACTCATTCAATCGTTGTTGACTGAAAAGTACGCGCAGATATTCTCCCAGCACGAGTCCAACCTCAAATCGCATCTGGAGATCCTCCATATGGTGAAAGGCCATGTTGTGTCGGAGAGCGAAACGTTCCGGACGATCTTGTCAATGCTTGACAGGACAAGGGAATTGATGGAACAGTTAGAGGCTATTAGGAAGAAATTTGTACCTTGGGATCCCCCCCCTCCCCTTCCTCCTTCCTTCCGGAATTTTTCTGTCTGGATCAACATAGCTAACATGGCGCACCTTGGTGCTAGATGCCTAACGGCGTCGCAAGCGACGTTCTCTCGGGGACGTATACGAAAGACATAAATGGTAACCCCGCAAAAAGCACGAATGGTTCTCGATCGGAGAATGCACCTCATCGCGCCCCGTCCGAGCCCCTGAACTCACAAGACCCGAGCACAAAGTCGAAGCCTTCCTTTGTTTTCGATTCGAGACCTACACCTGTATCCCTGCCGGGTAGTAATAATTCGAAGATGTCTAGAAAGCGATCGAGAATAGAGGAGGAAGAGGAAATGCCATTACTATCGGAGACAGACACAACGGCGGCGGGTACACAAAAGCGTCAAAGAACCAAGGACGCCATGCCAGGCGGCGACGAACACGTTGAGCACTATATTCCCGTATCGATGGAAACGGAGGACATATCAGAGGAGGTCGAGCGTAGGCTGAAGCTCAAAGAAGAACGGCGCAGGAAGAGGCATGAAAAGCCAGAGAAGAAGAGGAAGCGGGAAAGCGTCAACTCGAATGGTAGCTTCTCTCCTCCTGAAGAATCATTCAAGCCTAAAAAGAAGAAGGTCAAAGTTGATGATAATGGTCCCGAGGAAGAAGTCAATGGCAATTCTGGTTCTAAGGAGGAGAAAGGCGAGGAGAATAATTTGAAGAGGAGTGCTTCCCATCGTTTTTCTTCCGATGGGCACCCGCCTGAAGATCCGGACTACAAGGCGAAAAAGCGCAAGAAGGCATGATCACCTGCGATTGACGGCTATATGTTGGCACTCTAAAAGCACAATTTTCTCGGAAGGCACATCTGACGACTTCGACTCGTCAGAAGGGGAAAAGCATGCCGAGGGAGAACAACTTGGCGTCATGATGCCGCTTCCCTCCCGCTATAGTTCCCGCCCTCGCGTTCTCGAAGTGGCAATGGACAAGGGCAACCTTGGGAGCAACCGCCCTGGCCGTCCGTGAAGATCGGATCTCTATATAGATCGCGGGGTCACAACTGCAATTAGAATTCTGACTTTTCCTTTCACTGGCCGCCCTCCCACGTTACAGCACTACCTTTGACTGGCTATCTATCGATGCTAGCGTCATCGAAGACGCCTATAGCTTAGACATTCCTCTTCCCGCGTCATGTGCCTGGTCTTTAAGGGATAGCATTATGGTACGACTATAGATTTGAAAAGTCAATGGCATCACCTACGGGATGGTTCCACGGTATTATAGCAGGAACGTAGCAGCAGATGAGCCAGGAAGCTGGGCGGTCTCTGACATGAGCCATGCCTGCGCTCTATAAATATGCCCTTCATCCCCGTAGATCGCTCCTGCTCTTTCTTCCTTCTACATCTCACACCTGCTGAGATTGGGCCCCCAGACCCATCGAAGCAGACCAACAAGACAATTCACAAGACAATAAGACAATTCAATACAAGAGCTCAAACACCAAGACGTCCACAAAAAGGTCTAAAAATTTTTGCGTTTGTTGTTTGTCGTTTTTTTTTTAAAAAAAAAACCTCTCAAAAACCTCTAGAAAACCCTCCAAACCTGAAAAAACCTCTAAAAAGTTTTTGCTTTTTGTTTTTCAGGACCTGGACGAAAAATCACAAAAAAGCTCTTCAACTCTCTGTCGCGAGCGCTAAAAAGCCTCCAGAGAGCATAACCCTCTGCCTCGAGAAGATCCTGCCTCCAGAGGAAGAAACCAAACTCTGTCGAGAAGATCCCTTACCTCCAGAGCAAATAACCCTCCGTCGAGAAGACCCTGCCTCCGGAGGAAGACTCTGTCTGAGACTTTTTGGCTCCGGAGTATAAACTAGAAACACTCTCTGTCGAGAAGTCCCTGCCTCCAGAGAGAAGACAACTCCTCTGTGTATCCCCTGCCTGCAGAGGACTCTGTGGAGTGGCTCCAGCCTCCGGAGTATAAACTGACTCTGTCGAGAAGATACTACCTCCAGAGAAAAGACAAGCCTCCGTCGAGAAGAAGCCCCCTGCCTCCGGAGAAGACTCTGTTGAGAAGCGCGCCTCCGGAGTATAAACAACTTCAATCCGACCCTAGAAGCTTAAGCTCGGGTTCGCGAAAAAAAAAATCCACAAAGATGGATTCCTGTCTCTGCAAGAACGCTATGTACAGCAGCGTCGCGAGACCTCTATCTGGGAGAATCTATAAAAGCGACAGCCGAAACATATCAAATGTATGTTCTCCTTCGTTTGTTTTACCTGCTGGCATCCCCGACTCAGACATCCATGCTGGCCAACCTCACTAGCTTCATGTCCGTCCGGGAAGCTTATCGGGAGCGGAAGGTTCCGTGGATCGATGTGGACGTCGTTCCATAACTTTGATTACTCCCATGACTTGCTCTAACAGCTTGACAGGTTTCCAGAACGAATCCCACGCGAGTGGCATCTTTCGCAGGGATACTCTTGATTCCTCGCTCTAGCTTCCTCCACAAGATGGGACGTTCCCTTCCACTAATTGGCTGTCAAATGTATAAAGGCCGGAAAGGACCTCAGAAGAAGGTACGTACCTGATATTGTGTCAATTGCAACCAATATACTAACTCCTGGTCATATATAGACTTTCCACGTCCTGGGAATTTCAATCGCTCCAAGTGAGCAACAGGACGACGATATTGTTATGGAAGAAGCGCCTCTGCACACCACAACAATAAGCTCCTATGATAACACATCCAATAACACACCTGATTCCGACGTACGGCGCTGGAGCATCGTCGAAGAGGAGCTCGTGCGTATGATGCAAGCGCTTCATGTAAGTGATGATATATCTCCTCCTTATTCCGAGTTGGATGCTAATAACTTCCTGAACAGATAATAAGGCATCCGGATGACCTACCTGAACCTCAGTTCGTTCATCTTGAACGACTTCCTCCACGATACAGAGTCCCATGCACTCCTGCACAGGCGCAAGAAATTGAGAACATACATTTCCAAATCAACTGCGCCCGGGACACGTGGAAAGAAAAGGAACGCCGCCGAAGAGGCAAAGACCTCGGTGTCATCAAACTCATCGAGGACAACTTTCGCCTGCTGCAGACCGGCGATGCGTCTCCTGAGACTGTCGAGCATGTCAAACACGCCGAGCGTGTCAAATCCCCCCGACATGTCAAACATGTCGGATACGTCACACCTGCCGAGCGCGTCTCACACATCGAGCACGACGCTCTGGCTTTCAATCCGCTGCGGGCACCGGAGATGTTCATCTCCCCCGCAATCGTCAATACGGACGCCGGTTCCGCAAACCCCCTGCGGATACCCGAAATGGCTGCCTCTCCCACTGCGAGAAGGCCTGCCAAGTCCGAGTCCGGGTCTATGAACCCGGTTCTCCAACCCGAGATTGTCGCCTCCGCCTCCGCCAAAGCCGACAAAAGGCACGACCAGACCAGCAACATCACCCCCAAGGTGATCCCGCTGGATGCCAAGTGTCCCACCCGGGACATCTATCCCGACCATCTCGCTGCCGCCAACATTGCTCCTCGCATGAGGAGCCGGCCGGAGACCCCGTTGTTGAAGAAGGTCATGTTGAGGAATCTGCAGCGGACCATGTCCAACTGCGTTCGGAGGATTAACGAGAGTCGGCGACGAGCCGCTCTCGCCTACTAAAAAAAACCCCCGTTTCTGGTGGTGGTGTCGGTGGTATTTATTACGGATTATGGCGGAGGGACTTTCTCTTTACCACAGCTGAACGCATGTACCTGGTGGTGGACTGACTGTACCCGAGCTGGACTCGGTTGGAATCATGTACTCTCCCCCTTTGGGGAGTGATATTTATTGTGAAGGATGAACCTGTGATTATGAAACTGAAGCATGTATCTGGGGACGTGACCTGTACTCTGGGTTTGGACGGAATCCTCTAATCTTCCAATGAGGAACATCTGAATCATGTACTTGATGGAGCATTTCAAGCATATATGGGGTTGTCATCGCATGTACAACATTGAAATCATGTACTATAGAAGCCGCCATGTGGGCAGGGCGGGAGGGCATCATTTTTGATGCACATGGATGTCTTTCAGGTTCAGTTTCAATCTCTCCTGTATATAGCACCCAAAGCATCCATGGTGGGTGGAGCAACCATGGCGGGCGGGAGGGAGGGCATCATTTTGAAAAATGATGGCGCCATGGATGTCTTCAATGTTGGACGATGTCTGTTTCTTCTCATGTATTTAGCACAGAAAGACCTCTCCATGGTGGGCAGGGCGGGAGGGCATCATTTTGGTACAACCATGGATGTCTTACTGTACAAAGTGGATGGGCTGCATTTGTGTCCTGTATATAGTCACAGAGCCATATATATGGTCAAATATCTCCTCAATCAAGCACCTTTCATTTCCAGCTCAAGCTTATCTCGTGCATAACACCAATGAAGCAGTACCTTAGTAAAAGTAAAGCGGAGGCTGTAATATTGTTACTGTAATCGAAGTTGCCTATTCCCAGACCGACGCCTTATGGTAGAGACCGGGCTGCTGTATTCGTGGATCAACAACCCAACACCGATGCCTGTCTAAATAATAATGTTACAATGGGTAGCTTTTCATCGTCGAACCGTACAAATCCCACTGGTCCTGCCAATTTGCCGAAAGATCATGCCGACCGTCCTGTTGCAGTTGCATTTTTAGCCAGGGCAGCCTGTCCAGGGCTCTCGATCTGATCCGTCGTGGATGGTTTTCAAAAACTCTCCTCCTCCATCCCCCAAAGTGGAGTCGACAATAGCCGCGGGAGCCTGAAGATTGCTCACTTCTCGTCCTTTGAATCCCCTTCCTTCTTCGAATCCGTCTTCCCCCAATTCCACACATCCCAGATATGCTCCAGGATCAGATCGCCATACCCCTTCCCTTCCTCGAGCGCCTTGCGCTCCTCGCGGAGCCTGCGCTCCTTCCACCCGTCCGTCTCCCCGCCCATCCAGATCCGCTCCGCCAGCGACTTCTCCTGCTGCTGCCGCCGCTTCAGCCGCTCCAGCTCCTCGCCCGTCACGGTGCCGTCGCGGATCTGCGCGTCCCGCGCGGCGCGCAGCTTGGCCTGGATCTCGAGCGCGCGCTCGCTGGGGAGCTCTTGGAAGAAGGAAGATGAGGAGGAGGAGGAGGAGGAGGAGGATGAAGAGGGACGGGCAAACCGTCCCTGGATGTGCTCCAGGATGCTCCGCCCCGTGTGTTCACGCGTCAGGTGGTTGGCGGAGGCGACGAAGGCGCCCGCCAGCAGAGCAGTGTAGTGGTCGAGCTTGCGCGGCGGGAGGGCGATCAGGATGGGCGAGGCGACGGCGAAGGTCCAGGCGGCGTAGTGCTTGAAGCGGATGTAGTCGGCCTGGCGGATGGCGTGGGTGTTGTTGTCGTCGCCCGCCGACTGGGGCGGGGTGGTGGTCGTGGTGGACATTTTCCCGGTAGTGTGATTTTTGTTCTTCGCACTCCTGTGAGGGTATGTGTATGATTCAATTGCGACCGTTGGATGATACCGGACCGGCTGTGCGTCGCGTAGTATGGTCTTTATGGTGTTGGCATTCTCTTCCCCGCTCTTTTTCCCTCTCGTGCAACTCGAACGTCGTCTGTCCGGGCCGCTATCTCGACCTGAACGTCTTGCATCACGGGCGTTCTGTAAATTTTACGGCGGGGCAGATCGCACAACCGCGCAGTCAGCTGACCGTCTATCGAGTATGCCCTCGACAACCATCATTTTGTATGTACCGTACGTCCAGGGCCATTGTTCTATTTCTCGTCTTCCTTCCAGCCTTTAATTCTTGTTTTGCCGTTCTCCCGTATGGAAGTGGCTGTGATATGGTTGGGAACAGCATGTCGTACTCGACAACCGCCGTGTGACATGGATTCATTGTCTATTTCTTTGATGGATATACGAAAAATTCATTCCAAGACAGAAACATTCCAGGAAGCTTTAATGATACCGACTTATCGCGGAACTTAGGTACCTAGGTAGAGTGGACCGTGTCGTTAGTACCATTGCCGATTAAGGTGATATGCCTGCCAGCCGCCCTCTGCCAGAGGATTATTCTTCAACACAGCTCGCGTTCTAAGCCTGTCTTATGAGTTATTAACGTCATGACAGTCTTGAATGGACCACCTCTCTGGCCATTGCAACTATTGAAAACATGGTGCTTCTGGTCCAGCTTGAATGGCCAATCCTAGTCTGATCTGCGCGCAAGTGGTCCAGACCCAAAAAAGGGAATCCACACAAGCTCCGTACCTGGACACTTGACCAAGCTACACGATGGAATCTCCAATTGCAGCGTAGTACTGTTCATACCTTGCCCAGCCTGTTGACCATGACAGCGCCAGCCTGTGGCTCTGACGGTGGCACAGGCGCATTTGTCCAGGACGGCCCGATCGGCACGTCTGTGCAAAGAGGGAAAGCTTGGCTAAAGCTTAGCCGTCTCATCTCGGTCTCTCTCTTCTGGCACAGACGGCCCTCCGTTCGACCGCGTCCCTATGCCGCTTGAACCCTGGAAAGGCATTGCCAGCATTTTCCTACTATGATTGGTATGGCTCGTTCTAGACTGCTTCGGTTCGAACCAGATGAGAGTTTTTACCGTCCCAGCGGCCAGATATCCAGCACGTCCATGACTCAGCCCTGTCGGTGGAGCCGGTGCGGTCGCACGGAGCGTGATTACGTATGTTCGCAAGGCGCATGCCAGATGCACCGACTATCCATGCTCTGCTACGTGCCATGATAAGCGGGCATCTTGCTGGACCGTGACGATCCCGGTCAGTGGCCTCTGGCCTGGCTCTCCGGATCACAGCCTCCATCGCTCACTCATGACTGGAGAGCTCGAGGACCAGACTGCTCTGCTTTCCTATGGCTACACTGCTGGGGAAACGATGTGCAAGGCCTGGTGGGCCTCGACGGGCAGTGGCACAGTCTCTCCACCATCATTCAACGGCTGAAGTCCGATGCACGCTATCGGGCGTAATAATCAGAGCCAGTCGCTCACTCAGCTGCGCTGAGATCCCCGCACGCCCTGCTGGGCCAGTGGCTTGCTACCCGGGTGCAGCGCCTGGCTAGCACGCTGGTAAGACATAGTGACCGCCCAGTCCTTTCTTCCTGTTCGCGCACTGCAGCCAGTCACTGGTCAGATCCGTCGGTCTGCCTCAGGGGCCGGGAGCTGGGGCGCTTCCTGATACATAAACTGCGCTGGCCTCGCTTTGTCCTCTCTCCTTTATCAGTCCGTCTCGCGCTCGCTGTCTACTTGGAACATCCAGCTGTCAGCCCACAGCACGGCACACCGACCATCAAAGTCCTCATCGATCAATTCTCCCGCAAAGGCTAAAAGGAAAAGAAAATGTTCGACAACGGCATCTTCGGCTGGTTCAAGTCCTCCAAGGAGGAGCGAGCCCCCGAGCGCAAGTGGGATCCCAAGACCGTGACCATGGAGCAGCCCACCAGCCCGCCCGCCCCGTCGACCGAGCACGTCGTCACCGAGCAGCCTGTACGCAACCTTTTTTTTTTACCTTCTTGGAATATATCAAATCTGCGCGGAGTATGATAGATGCTGACGATGTCGCAGAAGTCGCAGGAAGAGATGAACTTGCATCTGCGCGGCGGTGGCAAGGGAGACGTCTGCTGTGGAGTGTAAGCCCTCCTCACCCTTCTACATGTTGGTCTTTTAACCGCAGCTGACGGATTTTTTTTGATAAACAGCTGCACCGGCATTCTCTGCTTCGAGTGCTGCGAGGAGTGCTGCTAGACGCTTAGGTCACGATGCAGTCCGGATACCCATCTATCTATCTGTCTGTCTGTCGGATATAGGCACCTGAAGTGCCTATAATATCTATCTACCTATCTACCCATGTCGATCTATGTCTCTCCATCTATCTCCACGATCTTCACGAAAGCATGCATACCCAATCTACCCTAACGTTACTGCCAAATACCTGCCTATGTATGTATGTACTGTACCATCTATACCGTCTACGAATACCACGTCTGTTTCTGCCTACGAGTAGGACGGTGGAATGCATACCGTTGGCATCATACACGTAGTATAGGTAATTGAAAGAAAGAAAGAAAAGCAGGGGTAGCAACGTTGAGCAGACAGTATCAATCAGTATCCGAACTCGCGGAACCCCGGCGCTTTATTATTATCCAAAGCAGACCGGACCGGTCGTTTGTATGTACTGTACAGCAGTAGTACACTGTGCGCCGTATACAGGTAGGGTTCTGCTAGAGTCACAATATTAATCGATGACAATAATGAATAATGATAATGTATCTATATAGTTATAGGTATACAGATAGATATATATATATATATGGAGCGCTCGCTCTCTTCCACACACGCACAGTAAGTAAGCGGAAGCTGGAAAAAAAGATCCATGGTCCCGACGAGGGTCGAACTCGCGACCTTGGCGTTATTAGCACCACCTGTTTCGGTCTGTTTTAGTCATCTGAAGTTCGAACTATTTTTTTTGGTGCGGGTGCGGGAGCATGGAAAGGAAAAGTAGGCGGGGAGGGGATACATACGCTCTAACCGACTGAGCTACGGGACCTGATTTGTGCTGAGTTTAGAGGTGGGGATTGAGGGTTGAGGTGTGCCGTATGTGTATATATGTGTGCGCTATCTTTTATCTGCGATCGAGGATGTAATTCTACGCGGTACTTACTGTGTTTTTTTTTTAAAAAAAATCCATGTGGCCTTCTGTATGATTGGGGTTGGGATCGGGATTGTTTAATCGGGAATAATGGATTGGGGGGGCGGGGTGGGTGTGATTTCAAGGGAGTGAGTGTGTGGGTGTCTTCTTCTCGCCCAGTAGTTTGCATAGTAGTGCGAGGGAGCATGTAATTTTTTTTTTTTACGTCCGCCACGGGTGTCCTACTATTTTTTTTTTTTTAATTGAATACACGAAGGAAAGAGAGAGGTTGAGTTGAGCTGTGAAACTCGTGGATTGTCATTCTCACTGTTGATTTCTTCTTAACTGGACTGGTTCAGTTCAGACTTCGAGACTTCGAGATGAATTTGAAAGAGAGGAAAAAGAGATAGCCGCCATGATGGTCGGGAAAATGTGAATGGAGTAAGAAAGGGGGAACAAGCGCTGTCAGCAATCCCTGAGTCTCGCTCGACCTGCGCTCTTATCCGCCGTCCATCCTAGGTGACTACGGCGCACCTATAGGGTACTCCATACCTGTCGACGAACGTCTGGGATGTATCTCCACTACCACACCCCCTTCGGCTCCCTCCGAGGCTCCCTGCTCAGGTCCGGCCCGATAGTCGTCGTCTTCCTCTCCTTCTCGTCCTCCGGCAGGTCCTGGAGCTCGCCCGCCTCGTACTTGGTCGTACCGTCCTTGTGGTAGCCCGTGTACTGGATGACGCCGCCGCTGATCTCGTCGATGATCTGGGCGTAGTCGTCGCGGGCGCTGACGTTGCAGCGGGTGGTGGCCGACTCGCAGTGCGCGATCAGCGCGGCGGTGCTCTTGAAGATGCGGTAGCATGCCGGGCAGCTGGACCGATCTGTTAGCTTTGCTTATATACTAATGTGATATCGTTATTGGAGATTCAGAGGCAGATGCACATACCGCATGGCCCCGCGCGAGCGCCCCTTTTTCAGGATGTGCTCCTCCAACTTTCCCATCTCCAGGAAGCTCTCGCCGCACGGACAGTCGTAGACGCCCGTGAAGGAGTTGAAGAACCTGGTCGGGTCCCAGCCGGGGACGAACGCCGCGATCGTCTCGCCCGCGGTCGGGAGGCCGCGGCCGAAGCCGCCAGGATGGCGCGGGGGAAGGTTGGCTTCTCCCTCGGTGTGCTCAAATTCCCAGGGCAGGCGGGGGTCGCTGGCGATGGACTCGGCGTCGTCTGCCTTGGCCTTTCCCTTGCCCTTGTCGGCCTTGTTCTTCTGGTCCGTCTCCGGCGGGTCATTCTGGGACAGCGTGGAGAACTCCATCAGGTCGCTCGGTTCCCGCTGGGCGCCCAGTTCGGGCCAGTGCTTGTCGGCCGACTTCTGGTCTGGCTTGCGGTCATCGAGGGACAACTTGGAAAACGACATCAGATCGCTTGGGTCGGGCTCCTTGTCGTTCAGGGAGAGCCGGGAGAACTCCATCAGATCACTCGGATCCGGCTTGGACGGCCTCACCTCGCCCAGTCTCGGCCAGTGCTTGAGGGAGACCACTGAGGGGGCGGTCGGCTTCCTGCTGCTGCTGCTGCTGCTGCTGCTGCTCTTGTTGTCGTCTCCCGGCTTGGGCTTTGGCTGGTTCGCAACGGCCTCGCGGTTGCGAGCCTCGATGAGTTTCACGCCGCCGTTGATATCATCGGTGTCTGACGGGTCGATGACGAGCTTGGGAGTAGCATCGGTCCCGGCTCTGAGGAGCTCCTTGATGATGAGCTTCTTGGCCTGCTCCTGCATCAGCCGCTTCGAGGTGATGACGGGGCATTCGCCCTCCTCGATGTGCGCCATCAGCGCCGCGGCACGGGTGTACTTGACGCCGCAGCCGACGCAGACCATGTTCTGGTCCGCACGGTGATACTGTAGGATAGGATTGCTTTTAGTTCTCTCATCCTGATACATTGGATTGTCATCAGAGGTTGGGGAAGATGCCTACCTGACGGACATGCGCATCACGGCCGCCTTCACTGCGGAAATCAAGGCCGCAGAGGGGGCAGGCGATGTGTCTCTCGCTCTTGATCTTGTGGATGAGGAGACGGTTCTCATCCTCGAAGTCCTCGTCGCACCTGCTGCAGTATTCATGGTCGGGGGCGTAGGTCTTGTGCTTCTTCATCTCCCTCTCAGAGGGGAAGAAGCGGAGGCACCCGGGATAGGTGCACTGCACGCGGACGCGGGAACCCGCCTCAGACATCTTGGAGACGGTTCAATGGTGTTCAATGACAGTCAAGAAGATGGCGAAATGTATGCTTTCTGGGATCGGATCCGGGATGAGGAAAGTCCGGTGGGAGGGACCGGAGACCGAGCGGGTGGATGGTCACGGGGAATGAAGGCGGGAGGTGACAAGATGCGACGAAAGAGAACACATTCACTGGTAAGCCGCGGCTTTGCGGGGAAAAGTGAATATAATGCAGGGAGAAGACAGGTTTCCGCAGCTGAGGACCGAGCAAACGGGGCAAACGGGAAGAGGCGTGCAGTTCCATTTCTGAGCATAATCTGGTATATTCCAAACGCAGAACCATAGCAGACAACAATTGGGTATATGCAGAAAAGAAAGAAAAACAAAATAAAAAATCACATCAACTGAGTTGATGCTAAATGTTGAAAGTCAAACTGGACCAGAGTGCATGTCTTCACCCGGAGTGCAGTTGCTATATGCTACTGGATGTCATCTCATTCATTACTGGAAGAGGGATTTTGAATAGTCCCAAAGTATGTACAAAGAGGAAACAGGCAGCTGAAGAAGTACCATTGTCTATCGTCATCAAAAATCAATTGGAGAGAGTATCTCTCACTATCAATTTGATCTGGTTCGTTTTCCTGGTGTTCTTGCGAACCGCCTGTAAACCACATGCTCACATGAGCCGTCTAGAATCTAGAGTATGGCAGCCTGTATCAATGTCAGCCGTCTGGGCTTCTTGTCTTTTACGAGTCTCATGCGAGACACTTACCACTTGCCGCGCAGGGTGATGACGGCCCAGTTGTTGCCGTCCTTGTCGGTCTCCTTCTCGACCTTGGTGGAGAAGGAGATGGCGCTCATGATGCCGTCGCCAAACTTCTCGTTGAGGACCGCCTTGTAGGCGTAGCCGTAGTTCTGCACGATTTCGTACAGCCGGTAGATGAGGGGCTCCTTGGGGGGCATCTCGACGGCGCGGCCGCGGTCCGGGAAGCCGCTCATCTGGGCCTCGAGGGTCTCGAGCGGGATGCCCAGCAGGGAGGACAGCTTCTGGATGTCCTCGGGCGAGGCCTTGGCCTGGCCGTAGAAGATGGCGGCGGTGGCGACCTCGTTGCGGCCGATGTGCTTGGCGATGTCCTCGAAGGTGAGCTTCTTGGCCGCCTTGGCCTCGAACAGCGTCTGCGCGTAGGCGGGGAGGTAGGGGTGCTGGCTGGCCTGCGGATGGACGTCAGCTCGATTGTCCCGGTCTTCCCATGAGCCCACATAGCGTTGTCCGACATACGTCGAGGGTTGCGATGGACATGGTGATTGATGTTCTTGATCCCTAAGCACAACCGGATATGCAGATGTATGTCCTAGGATGTATGTCCTAGTGGAGAGGATCGGGATGAGGAAACAGAAGTATATATGCTGTATACTCCCGCCGGGACGATGTCATCCTTATATAATGAAGCTTCTCCAACTGCAGGATCCGCCGGAGCGGGGAGGAGGACGGCGCCCGGCGCGGGGTTGACTCGGTCTCTTGGCGCGCGCGTGCGGGGCGCGAGAGTGAGGTGTCGCCGCCCTGTGTCGGGCTGCGTGGCCGTGCCCCTCGCGCCGTGGAAATACCGGTGGAAACACCGCTCCGATCCGCGTCCCGCACCGGCGTCGCAGGCCGCCCGCGGTTCCGTGCTCAACTCAATCGGGCAAGACAACACAGGCCACAGGGTCCCCGCCTTGCCATGTCATGCAGCAACAAAACTCCAGTATAGTACTCCATACATGTGCTCTGTATCCTTATTATCGTTATTTCCGCGCTCTGTACACCATGGCTGTGCACAGAAATCTCTCCTCAGCCAGCACAGCCACGGCCGCGGAGAAGCCACCCCGTCTCGCACCCTCGTATTGGAGAGTCCGCCAGCTGCTGAGAGGCGGGGCATCGACACCGCCATGACCCGATCCTGCAGCCCGTCCAGCTGAAACACGTGCGCGACGCAGCTCCTGGCCCTGACGGCGGGGCTGCGGCCGCCCAGCATGGCGGGTGAGCTGCGCCGTCTCGATATAAGGGGACGTGTCCTCTCGCCGCTGTCGAGGGGAAGTCCTCAAGGAGATTCTATGAGCAGATCCCCAGATCGAGGATCTGGTTGCTCAGCTTCACTTGGTCTTGCTCGTCACGCCCGCTGCGCTGCCTGCTCTGCCCCACCACCTCCCCTAACTGCCCGCAATCAACTTACGGCCCCCGAGCCACATCGAGATCATGTCTCAGAGGGAGGATCCCATGGCGTACGGAGACTATCCCGGCCAGGAGGAGGGTGAGAGAGGTCTTCGAGAGAGCGCTCGAGGACTGATCGGAGAGACCGTCAAGTTCTTGAAGGAGACATACAAAAGCCATCACCACGGCCAGCAGCAGACCTACGACCCCAGTAGCTACTCAGTAAGTCCCCCAAGCTCCTCCATTTCTGGTCGATCCAGTAACCACTCACTGCAAACCTACCCCAGGAGCAGACCTACGCTCAGCAGCCCTCGTATGCGGGCCAGGGGTCGGCCTCGAACCCACCCAAGACCGAGCAAAAGCTACCTGGTATCCTGGGAAAGCTGCAGGACACGGTGGCAGACATTGGCTCGGAGGTCGCCCAGCGCATTGGAAACGCCCTCGACCCGGAGGCTTATGCCCAGTATGGCGAGAGCAAACCAAATACCCCGAACCGATTTGGAAGCTTTGCCCCGCAGAGAGAGTACAACGACGTGAAATGGTACGTGGACGGCTGCAACTACTTTTACGCTGTCTCTAGAGCGTTGGAGAATGCAAGGGAATCTATCTGGATCCTGGACTGTAAGTGCTGTGCATATATCCCTGTCATTTTTGAGAAGTGAGACTGACGCACATCCTCCAGGGTGGCTTTCCCCGGAGCTGTACCTGAGGCGGCCGCCTGTCAGGAATGAACAGTACCGCCTTGACCGGATGCTCCAAGCTGCTGCGCAGCGCGGAGTGAAAGTAAACATTATTGTCTACAAGGAGGTGACGCAGGCGCTGACCCGTAAGTATCCTACTCGGATGTCACTACCCTCCCCAATGTTTGAATCGATGGCTGATCAGGTCCCGGTCTACAGTATCGTCGTCGCACACTAAACATCATTTGGAGGATCTCCACCCAAATATTGCAGTCTTCCGCCACCCAGATCATCTCCCAGACCGCGAAAATCTTGAGTACAACATCACCGAGTCTTTGCAGAACTTGAGCCTGAATGCTGCCAAGCTTTCTGAGCTGTCTGTCGACGCCCTCAAGGGTCTGTACGGTATGCGTGACGATGTGATCCTCTACTGGGCGCACCATGAGAAATTGTGCATCGTTGATGGTAAGACGGCCTTCATGGGTGGTCTCGATTTGTGTTTTGGACGCTGGGACACCAACCAGCACGCGATCGCCGATGTCCACCCCACGGATCTCAATGAGATTGTCTTCCCCGGGCAGGATTACAACAACAATCGGGTCCTTGACTTTGAGGATGTTGTCCACTGGGAGAACAACAACCTTGACCGGACAACCACTTCCCGCATGGGCTGGTCTGATGTAGCTGTGAGCCTGCACGGTCCAGTCGTCGAGGACCTGCGGAGGCATTTTGTGGAGCGTTGGAACTTCATCTACGATACCAAGTACCAGTCCCGACAGGACTCGAGGTATTCTAGATTGGCCCTGCATGGGCGTCCAAGTTCATCGGCTGGCCAGCCCCCTAGCAGCCAAAGGGACCTGTCCTACGAACCACCACCTCCTGAACAGTCGTCTGAGGTGCCTTACTTCCCGCCGCCGCCAACCGAGGAGTCGCAGAGCTTGCAGCGCGGACTCGACGATTACAATGATGGTGGCGAGAGCGAACGCGGCTTGGGAGATGAAAGAGGTTTCTCTGGATTCCATTCCCTCCGGGGTCGTCTAGCAAGCCAAGTCCATCACTATCAGGATCGTTATTTCTCTGGACATGGACGCCACCACGCGCGGCCAGCGGGCAATATCACATGTCAGATAGTGCGCAGCTGCTCCAAGTGGAGCCATGGTGTCGAGACTGAGCACTCGATTGCCGACGCTTACGCGGCTATCATCCGGGACAGCCAGCATTTTGTTTACATCGAAAACCAATTCTTCATCACGGCGACCGGCGATGAGCAGAAACCTATCAAGAACAAGATTGGCGCTGCCATCGTGGAGCGCATCCTGCGTGCCGCCCGGGCTGGCGAGAAGTGGATGATGATCGTCGTGATTCCATCTGTCCCATGTTTCCCGGGCGATCTGATTGACGATTCGACTCTCGGCACCCGCGCGATTATGGAATTCCAGTACAATTCCATCAGCAGAGGCGGCCACAGCATTATGGAGCTTGTTGCCAAGGAAGGCTACAACCCCATGGACTACATCAGGTTCTATAACCTTCGAAACTATGACAGAATCAACGTAAGCGCTGCGCTATCGCAAGCTGAGGGAGCCAGTGGTGTCAATTACGAGGAAGCCCGCAAGGAGTACGACGTTACTACTACCGGATATGATGGATACGGAGAAGGTGCTCCATACGAGCAGTATCAGCGATCGGCACAAGAGGTGAAGTCCTCTGCAGGCGGGCGCTGGGACACCGTTAGTGAATGCTACATGCTTGGAGGAGAGGATATTCGCAATGTTCCATGGGACGGTCCCCCAGAGTCCGAGATAGATGCGTTTGTGAGCGAGGAGCTTTATGTTCACTCTAAGGCACGCCACTGATTCATGATTTCCAGTGAGACAGATCATGAGCTGACTGCTGCCGTAGGTTCTGATTGCCGACGACCGCGTCGTTATCTGTGGATCTGCCAACCTCAATGACCGTTCTCAGCTTGGAGACCACGACTCGGAAATCGCAATCATCATTCAAGACCCAACCCCAGTCGAGTCCACCATGAACGGGAAGCCTTGGACTGCAAGCCGATTCGCAGCTTCGCTCCGTCGCGAGCTGTTCCGCAAGCACCTTGGTCTGTTGAAGCCGCAGGACTACAAGCGGCTGGACGCCAATGCCGAGCCCGTCGGTGTTCCCAACATCTACGACTTTGATTCTCCCGAGAGTCAGATCGTCGCGGACCCTCTTTCGGACACGTTCCTGAGCCTCTGGAACACGCGCGCCAGGACGAACACGGAAGTTTTCCGCAAGGTCTTCCATGCCGTCCCGGACGATACCGTCCGCGACTGGGCAACGTACAAAGAATTCTACGAGTACTACTTCCACAAGGCGGACAAGGAGGCCGGCGGCGACGAGGACAAGTCCAAGGGCCCCAAGTACGGGTGGGGCCATGTTGTGAGGGACGACTTCCCGCCTGGACCGGAGGGCGTGAGGCAGGTGAAGGAGCTGCTGAGCCAGGTCAAGGGAACCCTCGTCGAGATGCCTTTGATGTTCCTGATCCAGGAGGACATTGCAAAGACGGGACTGACCCTGAACACCCTGACCGAGGAAATCTATACCTGATCTACTTATTCAATCTGCTGAATAGTACCGGAAACGGCCGTTTTGCATATGGCGGAAATTACTTTATGGATACGACTCTCTCCTATCTATCATGTTCCCTGACTTAGGTAGCTGATCATGAAATCTGATTTCTTATATCTACTCGTTAAACTTCTTGCCGGATGCGTTCATGCTGTCTGTTAAGGTTGATAGAATTTGTATGTTGCTCGGAATTGAGATTCAGCGCCCGCCTATCAAGCGGTTGATCCCTTACTATGGTTCTCCAAGGCGTCGTCACCATGCTACGATTGGATAGGCCTGTTCCTTTGTTCTTGAGACACCGCACCCGCTGCGGCACCTCAGGCCCCGGTCAGTCATGGAGCTGGGCAGATTTTTTGGTGCTCCGGATGCGGAATAGTCCCTGCAAGACCTAGCAACGTCCATCCATGAAGTTGCATCAACTAACGGACCATGCAGGTAGGTACCCTTTGCTTTGGTTCTGGCGGAGATTTCGTCTCGTGGGGGGTGCGATGGGGTGTTGGTGGAAAGTCTCGTGTTCTTTTTGTGTGTTTCAGGATCAGTATTAGTATGCGTGAGATAAGCTGTAGCAAGCATACGATTAATGTGGAGATCCATGGTACTAAAAACTGCGTTATCCTATGTAGGCAAATATCAAACTAGTTAGGATATGAGGTAGGTACCTTCTGTGCCCTTCATATACTACATGGTACTGAACATGTCTATGCTCTCTTTTATCCTCCACATAACCATGCCTCTGTCTTTTGCCGTCCATATCCTATCCTATCATATCCTGTTCTGTTTCTGTACTGTACTGTACTGTACTCTGTAGTGAGAGCGCCAGTGTTTGACCGGCTTTCTTTCTTTCTTTCCATTTCCGGACGGAAAAAGGATGAAAGCCATACATACTTACATGCAGAAGAACAGAAATGTACATACGGGTCTAGAATTTAGAGTTTATATCCATGAGCTCTGTTGTACAGACTATATGCTAATGTGCGGAGGGGATTGGCCTGAGGAGATGAAGGCACCACAGCAAGATGCAACGTTCCGAGTTCAGGGATTAGGGGAGAGCCAAGTAAACTTCAGGTCGTTGCCACAGTTCATTTCCCCGCCGATGCCGCGAATTAAGTGACAGTGACTTGACGCCCCAGGGCTCAAGGCATAGTAGGTAGAGGAACAATATAAATGAGTGGCATCTCTGAATGAATGAGTTTCCATTGAGTACATTCTAGTGGTCGGAACTTGAATATTCAAGATTCGAGATTCGAGATTGTAATTCTAGAATTTTGGATTCGAGATCGTCCTTTACCTACTTACCGGGATCTTTTTCAATTGATCGATTCAAAGAAAGGGCACTTCCTTTGTTTTCGAAACATTTTGGTTCCCATTTACCGGGCGCCCGCTCCCTCTCCCCCAGCCGGTTGGCATATTCATAATTCAAATTGCCGTGGCATTTTTGTCACAGCGCTCTCTCTCTCCCCCTCCCTCCCTCCCTCCCTCTCACCCTCTCTCTCTCTCTCATTCAAGGGGGGCCTCTCTCGCTTCTGCTAGCTTCGTCCTGGAAAAGGTATAAATATCGCACTCACTTAGGTTCGTCCCTCTCTCTTCTCATCATCACATCACTGACTTCCTCGATTTGATCGAATAAAGCTACTTGCTACGCTACCTTCAAGTCAATTTTCTTCAAGTCTCTCTCCAACTTCAAATCCAACGGTCAAAATGTCTCCCTCTGAGATCGCTCAGTCTGCTGCCGTCGTCAAGGGTATGTTTGTGCTTTTGCCTGCTTCCCCGTACCTCATTAGCCCCCTCTGTCTCTATCTTGGTGTCTGTCACACAGAACCAAGTGCCCTCTGCATGGAAATATCCAACTAACACATCTCTTCTTCTACAGTTTCCCCCGGTGGCGGCTGCACCGTCATGTAAAAACCAAGAGAAAACGACTACCTCGCGACTGGCCCGACACGTCCACGCCAAGTTACATATACACGTGTCTTGAAATGAACCTCGAGCCAGCACAAAGAAAGAAAATGTCGTCCCGTCGTCGTTTTCTCTCGTTTCTGTTTTTTTCTTGTTTACCTTTTTTCCCGTCTCGGTTGTCCTTGTCTCGACTGCTCGGCGTCAACTTGACTTGACCTGATTGATACTCGCGAGCGAGCGAGTCACACCGTGCTATGCCTTCAGTCTTCAAAACTCGATTTAATTCGACCTCGATTTCGACTCTGACGTTACGGGTGTTGTTGACGTGCAACGCAATACAATGCAATGCAACCTTTTACGACCTGACGTGACGCGGTTCAATTGATCAAACATCCTCTCGTTCACCCAGTCAACCAATTTTCAATCGAGAGTATCCGCGGGGCAGGCAAAGACAACCTCATCATAAATTAAAGACAATAAGAAAAAGGAGAAAAGCAATCACCTTCCCTTCCATTCCCCTTTCTTCCTGTCCTGTCCTTGTTCGTCTACTTCTTTCCTCCTACATACCTACTACTTCTTTCGTCTTCGTCTTCATATCTCATCTTTGTTTCTATCTCACACCCAGCAATTAACGCTCATACCATACCGATAACGGTGAGTCGAGTCTTTTCGGTCCGTTTCATGTTTCCCCCTTTCTTCCTCACGGAGTGGGAAGGGGAGGGATGTGGATAGTGCGATAGATCAGACCAGACCGGGATCCGTACGGTACGACATGACACTTTGATGGTTCTTGTGTGATGGGATGGTACGATATGAGGACGAGGTGAGGCCATGTGGGTGGTTGGTCGGCTTGCTGGTTGGAGGCGGGACGGGATTAGTTAGGGTTTGTCGATCGGAGGTGTGGTTAGGTTTCCGAAGTGTTTCAACCGGTTGGGGCTGGTGACTCGACCTGATTTCTTCTCTTTTTTTTCTTTTACTTCTTTTTTTCGGAGTTTTTTTATCAATCACGAACCAATTTGGTATGCTTATGATGTGATGTGATGGGATGGGAAGCATGTATGTACAGTAGTTCAGCTCGGCTCGGCTCGGCTTGGCTTAGTACAGTACTAAGCAGACAGGTAAAGAAAGCAGACTGGAATGAACTTGATTACGTACTTCCGAACCTGTCTATATATCTACCTGGAAAATTCATTCAGTTGGAGGTATGCGCACACTCTTTTCCTTGGATTGTGGAAGTTGTCCTCCGACTCTGTGAGTAGGAACGGCAGACACGTAGAGCGCTCTCCATACATTTTTTACGGTAAAAAATAGCCTTGGTGAACTCAACTAGCCATGAGTATTGCACATACTCTTATTCCTAGTTAGGGAAGTAGGTAGGTACTGTACGTTCTCCTTGAGACAGTAGGAGTACGAGAAAGGGAACGGGCTCTACTCATTGACTGCTTCACTTGACTTGTACATGTACATAGGTAGGTCTATTTGCAATTTACACTCTCCCTCATCGCTCTTCAAATCAGGTAGTTTGCTTTTGCGCCCTTTATGCAACCCACTCTCTTTCATATTGAGATTCAAGGCTGAACTACTTGGGTTGAATTGATATCTGTGAAGGTGATCTATGTTTTAACTTAACTACCCCCCCTATCTATCTATCTATCTAGTTAGGTAGGTAGATAGCGCCTAATAATAAGTATCCCGCAGCTGCACTCACTCATGCTGCACCTTGGATATGCTCGGTATGTATTTTTCATGGCAAGATCGCTAACATAATCTTTTCTTTCTCGCTAACCTCGACGACGGCCTTTAAGACGTATGTGCATGTACTTTACTTCCACAATTTTTTTAGCTTCTGCCTTAGGATTTGTCCAATTTCTTTCTTACCTTGCCATTTCCGGGGTACTGTAGCCCAGTAGCTTTAGCGGGCGCGATTCCCATATCTCCTGTTAGTTCGGGCGAGGATCTTCCAGGAGTAGGATATATCCACTCTTCAGCTGGCAAACGTTACCATGAATAGTAGCGTGCTCCACAAATGTTATTTCCACGGGGTCAACTTCTGTAGAACTCAGGTCTCCAGACCAAAAGGGAAAAAAAAGCTCGCATAAGGAGAAATATCTGAGGGACTGTGGACTTTTCAACTAGAAAGCTGTCAGACGGCCAAATGGCCAAATACCAGTATCTGACTGCAACTAGTGGCCTTGGCCTCTTTTTGTAGTCGAGCGGTATTTTCGGTCAACAAAAGCTAATTTATCTCATTTAACTTGTATTAAAAGCAGAAATTGAGTGTCATAGAAAAAAATTTGAATCAAATAATGAGTCTAATATAACAGAATCAAGGGCCTAGCAGAAACGCTCCATGAAGAAGAAGAGAGTGAGTGTACCTTGAAGTTCATAATTATTACCAAGTTAAATATACAGCTAGGTAGGCACTATATAAACTTCTTTTAAAAAATAGCTAACGAAGAAAAAAAAAGCTCACACCCCCTCCCTGTACTGTGTACACACGCTGTTGTACACAGGGACGACGAAAACCCCCCACTTATGCTTTTGGCGGGCAGGGGGTTTTACTTCCTCAAGCCGGCAGCCACATTGGATGTCAGCAGATAGGGATAAATATCTCACCCGCTGCACCTCGGCCGCCCAAGGCGAGGGTCGAACCCGGGCCCCGGCCCCGTTAGCTAACAGTTAGCCGTTAGGCCACGCCCCAGGTTCTTGTTGTCAGGCGAAGGGTGACTGTGAAATACAACCTGGAAAGGGGAGGGTGCCGGGTCGCCTCGGGAATGGGGAAGGGAGTTGGGTGGAAGGAAAAAAGAGGGGGGGAGGGGTGGTGTTGGTAGTTGCCAGTGAATGAGTGGAGAGGGTGAGGCTTGGGTCACATATATAGTACTGCAATCGCTGAAGAGGATAGATAATTTGATGGCTTCTATGCAGTATTATAGATTCAGAACTTGGATCTAGTGTTTGGACTTGTGACCTTAATGAGCCATGTTTCCCTATTTCCCTATCAGGGTTATTAATATGGTATCCATTGTATGTATGTATGTAGACCACAACCAAATGAAGCACTGGACCAGATTGGTTACTTGATGAATGCAGTGTCATTTGTTGTTAACATGTATCAGGGAAACGAGATCCAATGACTTGGGGAACTCGGCACATTGCCCAGTGCTGGATATCAACTGGCAGCCCCTCCAAGTTTGATGACAGTAAGGGAGAGAATCTGTAACTGGGACCGGATATTACTACTGAAGTGGGACATGATGAGGAGTTTGTTGTATTTCCCAATCTTTACATTGACATTGTGGAGGATAGAGAGCACGTTCCAATTACCTACTTCTGTCTTAAGATGATAACTGTCTAACGATCTCAGCGCAGGAAATGATAGACATGCAGAGGCTCGTGTCACTCCTAATGTCCTGCGGCAAGCAATACTGGTGGTCGTCTCGTCAAATTCAATTCTAACTGTAGAAAGGCTATCAACGATCCATTAGATGAATCCAAAGATACCTCCGGTAGTCCAGCTACCAAAGGCATAAACCTTGAATTGGTCGCTTCAGCTCTCACGGTGCAGTCTTCGCACGAATATCCGCCACCTTGGCTATATCGTCCGCCGTTGGCTGTTTCAGCGCTGCCTCTTCAAGGTCAAACGCATCGCGAAGTGCGCCTTCGACCTGCTCGATTATGTGCGAGATGAGACCCACGGAGCGCGCCATGCCAATCTGGCATGCCTCTTCGCCAATCGCGGCTTCGATCTGGCCATCGCCGCCGTTCCGCGTCAGGTCGCTCTCAAACTCATGCAGGAGCATCTTCAGAGGTTCGAGGAACTTGGTCCGGAAATAGACGTAAGTCTTTTCGAGTTGCAGTCGCTCGCGAAGGTCTGGGGAAGAGAGGATAATATAATAGAGGCTCAGCGCGGCGTGGATGGATGGAGCAAAAGATTGGGAGAATCTTATAAATGAGGCAACATTGTCGGACGAGGTCTCAAGGAACGCGGGATTGAACAGCAAGGGGAATAGAACCGAGAAATAGTGCGGGTCGCCAAAGATATTGGGCTCGGTGGGTGTGGCTGCAGTTGCCTTCGTTGGGGCCGCCACAGAGAGAATTTCGTCCTTCAGCCATCCAATTGCACTGTCTCTCGCGTACTGCAGCTTGTCGCTCTCCAGAACCTTCCGGATCAATCTGAAACGTGAGATCTGGGAAGGGTGGCTGTGGACAACTGCTGCCGGGATTCGTCGAACGGCACTATAGGCTTGACGCGAAGTGCAAGAGGTGAGTAGTAGCACGAAATTTTCATACTCTTCATCGTTTGTCGGGTTGCTAATTGGCCGGTCGATAGACACTACAGTCAGAGCAAGAAGGGAATCGAGAAGCACCTGCGGATGTCCTAGCATTGCTACATCTGGAGAGTCGTCATTGCCAATAAAGTTCGAGAATATACGAGCTAGATCAGGGAAGACTGGAATCCGCACAACTTCTTGGCCTGAAGAAAAGAGTACAGTGGAAGCAAGACGTGCTGCTAACAGTAATAAAGAGCCGTGTCTTTCCAGAGGAATCTCCTCTGCGGACTTGGGAAGCTCTTCAAAGTCCAATGGGGGAGGATGGTTTCCAGCCGGTTCGGAAACGATGCTGAGCAGCTGCTTTTCATCCAGGCCAAAATCCCGGGACAGAGCCTTCACGAGCATTAGCCGCAGCGAAATAAATTGAAGAAATTGATCCTACCGTAATTTTCCCCACAATCATGTCCCTCTCCTTGAAGTGTTTCACAGTCGCATAATAGTCTGTCCTGGTAAGACTCAACGGCATGCGCGGCTGAGGATGTAGCTTTTCCTGCAATCTAACTGTCCAGCACATCCCGGAATCCGTGGCACTTGTGAAACTTAGCATATATGACTTCAACAGTTCAATGAGGCCAAATTGAAGAAGCTTCTTCAGTAACTCCTGCTCAGCAGTCGAGGAATCGTTAGAGGACATCTCAGCTTCAGGATCAGGAGCAGAGGCTTGCGAGACCCGGACTATAGTGGACTCGCTAGCCCCTCTGGGTGGCAGCGCCGGTCGTTTTCTGGGCGATACGTCTCTGAGGAATTCAAGGAAGGCTGTGGTTGTCTCATTTGTGGGCATCGTGGTATAAGCTTCCAGCGCAGCTTGAATTGAAGTCGCTAGGAAGCGACTGGGATATTTCGTCTTGATGCGGGAGTGGAGCACCGACAGCATTCCCATGAGGCAGTTGAATTGCACAATGTAACGTGGAAGTTTCCATCTTTTACCCTTTGGTTCTTTCTCTTCACCTTCAATAGCTTTGTCATTGCTCTCTTCGGGTTCCTCTTCCTCGTCCTCATCTTCGGGTTGAAGCTTCATCAGAGCATCCGACACGCGCAGGATGACTTCCCGCGGGTTTCCCAGCCTTGCAACATCCTGGAGGCATTCTTGAGACTCAGGAAGCATAGGAAGAAGCAGCTGGACGAGGTCCCATCCAATGTTCGTAGTAAGAGTTTCATTCTGTAGAAGCTTGTGGAGAAGTGGGAGACGAGCGGGGGTCAATTGGTATTCAAGAAGAGTCAGATACGTCAGGTAGTCAGTCGCAGGCGGGAGAGCCTGAACGAGGGGATCCTCCTCCTCAGCCATGGCTGTCCTATCTTGACTGAGATTTCTATTGCCCTCCAACGGCCGAGGCGCTCGTGCGATGTTGCAAAATCGACGAGTTTCAGATGCGCTTGCGCCGTGACATCACCGGCAGAATATCACCGCCTTCATATCCCCGCATGATTAGTCATGTTAACTAGGACCGCGGGCGGTCTGCTCGGAGGTAGCAATTATTCAACTTCATCAAAAAGGTGGAATACTACCTAGATTTAGTACCTAGCGTAGGACGCATCTGGTGTAGGTGCTTATCATTGAATGTTTTGTTTGCTACTTTCCTCCAGAATATGAGCCTGCAACCTCTTGCAATTGAGGGTGAATGTGTGAATTCCAAGCCCCTGAAGTGCCGACAGAATACCTAAAATGAGACGGATATACCAACCGTACATAGACTTGGCCCATCACCGAAGTCAGTGAAATGTCCTTCATATATCATACCCGCTTGTTGGGCACGTAGGTCTTGGATATGGACGATTGATAGCAAAACCGCCTGGCCTCTTGCCAGTGATGCCATGCCGGGGGTTGAGAGATGAGACACCCAAATGTCTTCCTGCTAACAAAGACTTAACGATTCTAATGCACGATATAATCGAGCTGTGTACTTCTAGAAATTCAGGCAAGCAGCCAATAGCTGTCATCACCGTGTGTTTGGTTGAATCAAACCAGGGTTGTTGCAACCCCATCTTTTATTCGACACCCAACCCCCATCCTTGGATCGCGTACACTTTCAACGATACGATAAAACCCCACCGTCTCCTTACCCTAGCACAATGCATGAGGAGGCTTTAGTGTCTCCCTGAGTATGTTTGCCTTTCTTTCTCAGTACATGCAGGTTGTATCAAATACAGTAAAAGGTCTACCAGACGGATCTTTTTTTTAATGATTAACGAGACATAAAACACAATTTGCTTAGAGGGCCCAAGGTTTGATACATCTGTAATCGTCTAACTACGCGACAAGATGGCTGAGCAACTTGAGGTATGGATTGTCATTGAAGCCACCTTATGTTTAATTTGTCCTTCTTTTTCGAACGCCTAATACTTGTCACTTAGGTAATAATCGTGGGCGCCGGATTGGGAGGTCTAGGCGCTGCCATATCAATCCTTCTCGCAGGCCACAAGGTCATTGTTCTGGAGGCAGCGCAGGAGCTTGGAGAGGTAATACAAGAGTTTCGAGTACCACATGTAATGGAACACAAGCTGATGAATCCAGATCGGAGCTGGTATCCAAATTCTGCCTAATGCTTCACGTATTCTTCGCTACTGGGGATTGGAAGACGCATGTTCCAAATATGCATCCACGCCCGGGGCTTGCAACATGATAAACTGGAAAGGGGAGCATCTGAGCTCCTTAGATTTCGTGGCATCCGGAAAACGCTATGGAAGTCCGTTTTGGGATTTCCACAGAGCAGACCTGCACAACTGTTTGTACCAACGCGCCCTTGAGCTAGGGGCGGATGTTCGTACAAATTCCCGGGTCAACCAAGTGGAGTTCCAATGCAAGCATGCAAAAGCGACCGTCGTGCTCACAGATGGAAGACGCTTCGCGGCGGACTTGGTAGTTGGCGCAGATGGAATTGTCAGTCGGACGCGGGAATGTTTCCTTAACCGTCATGATCCTCCAACGCCTACGGGAGATTTGGCTTACCGAGTGCTTTTGGACTTGAGTAAGATCACATTAGACAAAGATGTCCAGAGGATGTTGGATACGAAGGAAGTCCACTATTGGTTGGGCCCTGGCTGCCATGCTGTCTGTTATCTCCTAAGGGGCGGCAGATACCTGAACAGTGAGTTTCCAATTCAGTCACTCTATAAATTCAAGGTTGCGTGTTATGAACTGAGACTGATGTTTATTACCAGTGGTCCTTCTTGTTCCTGATGATATCCCAGATGGCGGAGTAAGAACAGTTGAAGGTAATGTCATTGAGATGAGGAAGTCGTTCGAGAAGTGGGATCCAAGGCAAGTCTTCAGATGTCATTCTTTTGAGATGCATACTTGTTAGGACTGGAGAACTGTTGGCTAAGCAAACAAAATTAGAATTGGCAAGATACTGGCTCATTGCAAATCAGTGCAAAAGTGGAAGCTCTGCATTCGTCGCGAACTTCCACAATGGAGTCATCCATCGGGGACGTTTACTATGCTAGGTGATGCCGTGCATGCCACCTTACCATACTTAGCTTCAGGGTATGTTGATTCAAACTCATATATATGGCCTTTTTCAGCAGCCAGCAACACAACTGACTGACGACCTCATAGTGCTGGAATGTCTCTTGAAGACGGCGCAGTGCTTGGTGAATGTCTTGCCCGTATCCGAAAGAAGTCGGACCTTAAAGTTGCTCTCAGTGTTTATGAGGCCTGTCGCAAGAAGCGGACATCCAAGATAGTGGAGCGTGGTAACCTGTAAGTCCTTTACTGCTAACTGCAGAAAAAGTCGGACAACCATATGGACTTCAGGATGCTGTAATCAGTATATGGACGTTGGGTATGTTTCTAACAATAGATGCAGGCAACAATATCTCTACCATCTACCCGATGGTCCCGAGCAAGAACAACGGGACCGGATTATGCACATGAATCCAACACCACCTGGCGATCCCCTAGTCTGGCGAGACCCAGAGCTTGGCCCGTGGCTCCTGGGCTATGATCATATCAAAGATGTGAGCCCTTTTTCGTATCTCGTGGTTGAAATTGCTGACATTTTACAGGTTGATGCACACTGGCCTAAGCAATACGTCGCTGAACGGAGCCATATTTAAGACTAGTATGTCTCAATATTTGAACAGTGTTTTTATAGATAAACTAAGCTCGCGACTTCCACAGTATCTAGCTTCTGTGAAATAGAACACACAACATGTGAATCGAAATCACCCAAAAGAAATCTATGTCAGGTGGACGGTGGATTATCTAGTTTTACAATAGGCTCAATATCCTACATATTACCCACTAGCCGTGCTTTGTTTGTGTCATTTTTGCATACGCTTCTTTTGGATGACTTAGGCAGATCCGAGGTAAGAATTGAGTCAATTCGGACGTTCTAGACCACAAACCACGTCTCTCCAACATCAGAGTTCGGATGTGGATTTCGACCCGTTGAACGGGACTATTAAGTTTGATATACTGCGGAAGAGGCCGTAGATCCATGTGCAATAGAGATCAGTGATTGGCCACATTTGGAGATCACACGAAAGGGATGTGGTGGTTTTCTTGGAGCTAATAATAATATCAACAGCAGTGTCGTCACCTAACTACCTAGGTAAGTACTTAGGTGTATGGCAACTGGTCTGGCTGTGGCATGCTATCTGGATGAGAAGAGCACTCCCATACTCTATCCACTACCCTGTCATAATGTCACTACACTCTCATAATAGACAATGGAGGTACTACACGGAGTACATCCTACGCCGCTGCTATTTCCATGCCTGCCTCGTGGACTGTAGGATTCGGAAAGGTCAACTCGGCAACTTTCTCCGACACGAGATCAACATCTGGAGTCTATCTCCAACTACGACACGTATCATAATACATACTACTATTTCCAATGCCACAAAACATAAAACAAGCAGTCTGGGAGGACGTTCCTAAGTAACCTCACTGCTTGCTGATGCTTGTAGCCAGACCAGCATAGGCGTCAAACTGAGTCGCTCGCCATGACGGCGTGTTGTTGCGCTCATCGCAGCTTCCTCGGAGGCCGGCCTGGAATGCAGACTGCTCACCGCCACGGAACTTAAATTCTGAATTCACTTCCGTCCCTGCGTCCTAGTGAAAATGATGGATATTTTCTTCTGGTCGATCCAATATGACGGGAAATGACGTTGGGACACACATGGGTGCCTTGGGTTGGGTTGTTTCCTGAATGTCAACATTTAAAGAATTCGGTTTCGCCAATTCTGGCATATCCATTTTTACGGTATCCAGAGGATAGCTTTCAGAGGATACGACGATGTCGACACAGAGTACTGTCACAGCTCACGAGCTTCCTCCTCCGGAGCGGGTTCTGCCTAAAAGAATCGCTCTCAGAAATCTCAGCTTTGAGCTGCCCGTCCGACCGCCAACATACCTTGTGGCATCTATAATCATCTCCATTGGGGGCATGCTCTTCGGGTATGGACTTTTATGTCACAAGACTTCAGTTGACTCTTGGAACGGTGAGCTTCTAACGGCTCTTAGGCTCGATACTGGCTGCATTGGCCCGGTCACTTCAATGCCGGAATTCGTGAAATACTTCGGAGAATATTCTTCCACAATGCATGGACTGATAGTATCATCAATTCTTATTACAGCATCAGTGTCGTCTCTCTTTTCCGGTCACCTGTCTGACAAGATAGGGCGGCCATACGCTGTTGTTATAGGATCGACTGTATTCTCACTAGGTGCTGCCCTCGAAGCCGGTGCAGTGAATCTGCCCATGTTTATCTGCGCCAGATCAGTCAAGGGTGTTGGCGAGGGAGTGTTCCTGAGTACACTAACTGTGTAAGTTTCCATATTGCCTCGGGGATCGTCGAGGAGTAACCATTCAAAGTTATATCTGCGAGATTTCCCCTGCCGGCAAACGGGGACCACTTGCATCAATTGTCCAATTCGCAACGACATTGGGTATCTGTTCTGGATTCTTTATTTGTTATGGATCTGTCCGCATTCCTAGTTCCATGTCATGGAGACTCCCGTCCGCTGTGCAATCTGTGATAGCGATCACCCTTGCCGCTTCATGCCTGACTCTGCCTCCCTCGCCTCGGTGGATGATAAACAAGAGCCGATACGCTGATGCACGTACTGCAATGGACCGACTCGGACTATCCCAGGCGGAATTAGAAACGAATCCAGCCATTGCGCCGGTTACATTGACGGAGTCGAATGGCTCAGCTGCAGGCTTCAAGTCCGCAAATCGGTTCCTTGAGACTTTCTCTAAGGAATTCCGGAAGCAGACAATTCTGGGAATATTTTTGATGATGATGTGTCAGTTTGTTGGCATTGATGGTGTACTATATGTCAGTTTCCCTGATACCAAAACAACATGATTCATGTTTGCGAATGGCTTGCTAAATCCATATTATTAGTATGCGCCTACTCTCTTTAAGCAAGCCGGCCTTTCGAGTACAAAGAGCAGCTTCCTAGCGTCTGGAATGACGGGAGTTCTTATTGTGGTATCGACTGTTCCTGCTTCTCTTTTGGCCGACCACTGGGATCGACGCACTTCTGTCATAAGCGGTGGGATTTGCACTGGAATACCTATGCTGGTGATCGGATCGCTATACGCATCAGGACATGTCCATGCAGAGCATGGTGTCGCGAGATGGGTCGTGATCACGAGCATCTATTTCTATGTGATTGCATTTTCTGTCAGCTGGGCTGTTACGATCAAGATCTACATCACGGAGGTGCAACCCGCACGGACAAGAGCGGCCGCAAGTAGCCTGGCGCAGGGCGCAAATTGGGTCGCCAATTCCATCATCGCGTTTACGACGCCCATCTTCCTCGCTCGCTCCAGTTGTGGTGCCTACTTCGTTTTCTCCTTCTTCGCTTGGCTGACGGTCATAGCGTGTGCCCTTTACATGCCAGAAACAAGAAGCCGCCCTCTGGAGTCGATCGAGGCGTCGTTTAACCAGTCAGTCATGAGAACCGTGCTTTCGACCTTGTTCCCAAATAGAACGGTCCGGGGGAACAAAGAGGACGATGCTGCAGATAGCAACAAAGAAGGCGGAGTATTACTGGAGAATAACATCTCTGTTGAGGAGCCCTCAGTCTCCAAGACGAGCTCATGACTGGCATGAAACATGTGCAGGCATGACTTGTTCCTATTGTTCCCTTTCTTGTGTGTTCCAGACCTTTGTGAGAATAGAGTTGCATAAAATGTCTTGGCTTGCAGACTTTCCAGCTCCTCTTTTTCCCATTCTTTCCCTGTGATTTGTGCTCTCTCAGTCGTCTTGAACTCTTTTAAAGATTCAAAGACTGTATATTCAGGACAGATGAGTTCGGGATTCATTAAATTCCGCTGTTAGTAGTGTGCTCCGTATATACAGTACACATCCATGGATAAGGCGGCGAGTCGGCGACAGGTGACGCCGAGCACCGACTCCGCGCGAGTCATGTGATCCAGATTCCCGTGATCTGATGAGTCAGACAAGGCCCTCGTGGACCGGGCCGGCGCGGATCGAGCGGACCAAGGAGGAATGACGCGGACGCGGCGGGGAGGCCAAACAATAATAATCAAGGGCCGCATAGATGATAGGTGAAATCCAAGGTTGTCATGATTATCGTGATTGGCGATTGCCGTCAGCCGTTATCACCAGCGGGCTGTCATCGCTGTCACCCCCAGGCAGCTTGACTGTGGGAGCAACCCGGTCAGCGGGTTTAGTTCTGGACGGATTGGGATGAGCATCCTTCATGCTCCATCCGACCTTGCTCCCTTGTCAGCTTCTACGGTGGCGGTGTACTCGGACTGGAACTCTGTACAGTACTTACGAGCGGAGCCCACTTCGTGGATGTCATCTCGGAGCACGCCCGCTTTTTCCCCTTTTGGCGCTGAAAGATTCTGGTTGGAAGGATAATAGCTAGCGCAGTACGGAGTAAGCATGCAGCCAGGCCGTCAGCTTAATCATTATGACCATGTATATCCTGCAATAGTTATTCTGTATATACCTCCCTAAGGCATCGTTTAATTACGCCTGTCTTGGGACCGCTGATCCACCCCGCCGTTGATCCCTGCGGCACTTGAAAGCTCAGGACTCCTCACCAAGGCCCGGTTCTCTCTTACCGGCAGCGCCTATCCATGGCAGTGCTCAACTTATGTGCGTCTGTGCCGATCATCGCAAATCAACAGCTTGCTCAGTGCAGTTCGTATGATTACTGAGAAACAGAGGGACGGAGTACTGTACAGAGATGGTCCACTGTGAAGTTCCCGTGCCCTCCTTGGACATGGCACCGCTCGGCTTTTACGGGCAACTTACGGAGTATACGGAGCCCGGCAGTACTGTGGTAGTCCTAAATAATAGTACGCGGTACTACCGTCCCACCAAGCCCTGCTTTCTCCGCAACCGCGAGCTGGGAAACAGAGGGGTAAACGAGGAGGTTCGCGTTTCAGGCGCTGCCGTTCGTTTCCGAGCTGGCTCGTCGTGGCTGTCCCCAGTCAGGGGTGAAATCGAACATCTGCGCAGCATGCAGAAGGTAGAGCTCCGTACGACAGTGGAGATTTGCTGGAAGAGGAGGGAGAAGCTCCGCGCCCGGATGCAGATGGATGAATTGGCCCCGAGGACACCGTGCAATGGCAGCAAGGCTCGACAAGGCTGAACGGCCGTCCGATCGATCCGAGCGGCCCGTTTAGTCTTCTGGTTCTGCCCCGGGGCTCGTGGCGCATCTCGGCCGCCGGCGCCGACAGACGCAGCTTTTCTGCCCTGCTCCCGCAACCGCTGAGCTTTTCTTCTCTGCCTCTTCCTCTCCCTCCCCTTCCAGGCTTCCCAGACGCTGCGACCAGCCTCATCATTCAGCCTGTGGTATCTCCCTGTACACTATTTTCCTCGTACATTTTCGTCCGTTCCGGCAATCCGCTACTTACGCCGCATTAATTCATAATTGCCTGGGTTTTCGCCCCTGAGCTCTTGGCTGGCTGGTTCATAATCACAGAAACACGCCCTACGAGCATCGACCGTCCGTGCAAACCTCCTGGAAACGCTGTGTGGATTCCGTTTCTTTGTGGCTCGTCGGCTTTTCTGGTCGCGGCTTCTCGTGTGACTGACGACGCTATCCTTATCCTTGGATCGCGAGGCGCTGCGCACGGAGCAGGTAGCAGCGACGACACAAGTCAACCCACTCTACACATCTTCCATTCTCCCACCTTCCGTCACAATGGCAACTGAAATGCACTCCTTTTACACGCCTTCGGCTCCTCCACACCTGCCTTCGCATTCTCCCCAGTTCATGGACGAACTCATCAGCAAGTATTCTTCCACCATGTCGGCCTCGAGTAGCCCTTCGCCTGTGCCCGTCAGCCAGCGCAAGGGCCTCGTACAACGCATCGTGGACCGCATCCGTCTCGAGTACTACCGGTACGAGGTGACCTACGGCGTTTACGTGATGACTCCTGGCGAGAAGTTCGTGGCCAACACCTTCGTCGTCGTGTTCCTGTCACTCCTTATCTGGGCGTTGCTGCTCTACTTCCCTTCGCTGCTGTACCAGAAGCTCAGCCGCCTGGTGTGGCTGTTGACCGGGCACAGCAGCGAGGAGATGGGATCCGTGTTGGGGGTAATCGAAAAGAGCTTCAACACGGCCACCTCCGCTGCCCCTGCCAGCACTGCCCTGTCTTCCTGATGAGAAGCAAGAATCGAGACATCCCTTTAATTCCAGAAAACCCACCATTGTATAAACGAAAACGATCTAATTGCCTTCTTGATGGGATCAATGGGAGATGGGGAATTTACGGGCCGGCAGTATGTGTCCCCAACCGAAGCGGTCTTTGGCCGCACCTGTCGCACCGACGTGAACAACTTCTAACACGACCGGGAGAAAAGGGCCGACGGACCATTCGTTCGTTGCAAAAATTGTTTAGATACCCATGTCCTTCTTTCGACCGACTGGGAGCACATATTGGAGTTTTCAGGTTTTCGTTTGCGGGTTTCTTTCCGTCTCCGAGACTTAATAATGAACCGGGCACGAGGGACCTTTGGTAATCGTAATGTGAGCACGAGCGACAGGCATGAGGTTTAATGTCTACTCGACGCTCGACCTTTGGGCAGTCTGTGCGTGATACGGATTGTCCAAATACACGTGATGGTGTTAATGAAGGGTCGGCCTCGATGTTTTTTTGATGGGAATAGGGAGTGGGAATCTTCTACGACCGCAGTGGACTGCACTGCAGCAGATGTACTGTACAGAACGCCCACGGTCTGTTGTGGGCTGTCGAGGACGACGCCCACGCAGTATCGTTATCAGCTGTAATCCAGGTCTACAGTGTAATTAGCCTGTGTTCAGTGCGCTCCTTACCCACCTGGCTTTATAAATAGCGTGATAACGCTTCTAGCTCGAAGGTCTCTGCCGACGACGAGTGCGCCTCCGTGCTTCGCACTCTTAATTCAGCCCAGCCCCGAAGCTCAGGCAGGATCGTCGATCCGGTGAGGAGTCGCCGTTAATAATAGGGCCAGCCTGCCCAACTACTAGTCCTGCCAAGAATTGGTAGTTTAGGTACAATGTTGATGGTTCCCACCGGCAGAGAAACATCGAACCAAAAAAAAAAAAGAAAAAAAATGAGAAGCACTGCAGAGCAGAGGAAGAGCAAGCCGTGGAAGTTTTGCCAAGAGCAGAAACACGACATGAGCGTCGTGTACAGAGTACTTAAGTAAAGGAGTTAACGAGTAGCGATGGGCCTGCGGATCCAATCCCCGTGTGCTTTTCTTCAGGCGCTGTGGCTTGGGCGCGCCGCGAGGCAGGCCTGCGGGAGAGGCTGACGACGATAGCTGCACCGCCTCTGGGGTGATCAGGAATAAAAATAACCAGCGTCTCTTCATCTCCCTCGTTTGTGCCGGGCGCCTGTGACCGTCTCTATATACCCTCTGTTCGTTTCCAGTCAATCTCTTTGTCTTCGTTGTCCATTGTTGAGTGTCCCGCCTTTGTGTTGGGTCTCCATCGCGCCCGCTCGCTACGACATTAGGCGCCCCTGTGCCATCGCGTGTTTCAAGATCCTTCATCTAATAACCCTTTCACCCCGGCTTTCCGACTGCTGGTTTACCGCCGTACTTTGTTGTTCTGCTGTGCTTCGTATGCAGTGATCACGGCGGAGCTGACTGTTGAGCCTCTTTTTTCGTCCCTGCGCTTCTCCCGTCAAGCGGACCGTAAGGGCCCCTCACATCTCGTGATATAGCAGCTCCCCGCAATGGCAGCCCAAGAATATTACAACAGCTTCAACACGCGGCCCCCCGGGTACAACGAGCATAGCCAGCCGCCACCGCTCTACACTGGAAACGGCCGATCCTCTCCCTCTCCCTACGACCCCCACAGCGATCCCTATCACGACCGACACAATTCATACTCGGATAATACCTACTACGCCGCGGGTGCGAGGCCCCAGGGCAACGACCAGTATGCGGAGGATATCCCGCTCAAGACCGCCCAGGAGCCCAATCCACACGAGCCGGACTGGATGCGGCAGAACACACAGTACCCGCCCTCGCCGGAGAGCCAGATGCCGCTGAATGCTGGGGCGAACCCGAGAGTCCGAAGACAGTCGAGAGGCAGTGGATTCTTCTCCAAGAAGAAGCTTGCATGGGTGACGTATCTGCTTACGGTGATAGATATCGGGGTCTTCATTGGGGAGCTGGTCAGGAATGGTAAGACCTTTGTTATCTAGCATGTTGTAGAACCGATGACTGATGATTCCTGCAGCCCAACTGACTGGATCTCCCATCATGACGAAGCCGACATTCAATCCTATGATCGGCCCCTCCACGTACGTCCTGATAAACATGGGCGCGCGGTTCGTCCCATGCATGAAGAACGTCGATGGCATCCAAAATGCCAACGAAACCATCTACTGGAACTGTCCAAACTCGACATCAACCGACCCCACAGACCCAAGCAACCGCTGTTCGCTCTCTGAGCTGTGCGGCTTTGGTGGAGTGCCCAACCCGAGGCCCGGGGGATCCCTGAGCGATCGGCCTGAGCCCAACCAGTGGTTCCGGTTCATTATCCCCATGTTCCTCCACGGAGGAGTGATCCATATCGGCTTCAACATGCTCGCGCAGATGTCCATGGGGGCGGATATGGAGAGAGTCATTGGCTGGTGGAGATACCTCATTGTCTACCTCGCGAGCGGCATCTTCGGTTTCGTGCTGGGTGGAAACTACGCGGCGCAAGGGATCCCGTCGACGGGTGCTTCGGGCGCTCTTTTCGGGATCCTTGCGCTTTCCGTGCTCGATCTTCTCTACACGTGGGGCGAGCGCCAGAACCCATGGGTGGAATTCATCCTGATGATCGTGGGAGTCGGCATCTCCTTCTTCCTCGGGCTGCTTCCCGGCCTGGATAACTTCTCCCACATCGGCGGCTTTATCATGGGCCTGGCGCTCGGGCTCTGCATCATGCGGTCTCCAAACTACCTCCGCGAGCGCATCGGGCTTCCCCGGACGCCGTACGTCGCCATGAGCGGCGGCGTGGCGCCGAGCTCAACAGAAGAGGAGAGCGACCTGAAGAAGTTTGCCAAGCAACCTCTCGGGTTCTTCAAAGGCCGCAAGCCGCTCTGGTGGGCCTGGTGGCTGGTCAGGGCCGCCGCGCTCATCGCCGTTCTGATCGGTTTCATTGTCCTCATCACCAACTTCTACAAGTATCCCAAGTCGAACTGTTCCTGGTGCTACCGGTTGAGTTGTTTGGTGAGTAGATCCATATCCGTTATTCTTGATTTGTTGGCCCACGCTAACGATCCCTCTCCTTTTTCCAGCCTATCAAAGATTGGTGCGAGCAGGGCGAGCTGCAGCTGATCAAAGACTCTTGAGATACCCCCCGAGACTCGGTATATGATATCCTATTTCCACAGTATCTTGTACATCTGCATCATGACCCTTTCCACAAGTCCATATCATGAATTCTTAACCATGGTTGCTTTCCCAACCCATCGAAGTATTTTCACATGACGTCCATGCAGGTCATTGGCAGTGCATGGCTCGTATCGGCGTTGAATCGGGGCTGGGATGTGGCGAGTGATACATGCAGCCCAGGGCTCCGGCCGTGCTGAAAAGTATAAAAAGGGGAAACGGTCCATATCTATCTGTGTATCGACCTCGAATTCTATTGTAGACAGGAATGGCGGCTGGCGACGCGGAAGTATCATGTTGTGCATGAATCCGGTGGCTCCGTTCTTAAGTAGCCTTTATCTGATTGCGCTGTTTGAATTCATTGCAAGACTGGAGGACTGTGGTTAAAAAAATAAAAATAAGACGTTGTATGCGCCCAGCACGGACGTAGTAGAAGTATCACCGTTGCCGAATGCAGCAGCGGTCTAGACGGCGGGCCGCCTAGCTCCAGCGCGACCTGCACGAGTGGCGGTGTTCTGCAGCAGCCACGCGGAGACGGTCTGGCGGTCTCAGGAACTCCGTCCTGCTGTTTACTCAGCAGCGTTTTGTGCTCCGACACGGCCTCGCTCACTCGTCCCTCTCCCTCCGTCCACACCTCCTCGTTTGCTCTTTGTCCTTTTCCGTCTTGTTTCGTCTCTCATATCCTACGGTAATAATATCTGCCTCTCTTTCCTGTGTTTCTCTCCAGCGTGTCTCTCTCCCCGCTTTTCCCTCCCTAGTTGCAACCAACCCCACGATGGTCTCCCATTCGCGGCCATAATGACGGTAGCCTGGCTCTGAGATTTTCCATGCGCATCCGACATCCTCAGTCCTCTTTTCTTTTCCGTCTGAGGGACTGTGGTGATACAGCCAATGGCGACACTAGCTTCTCCTTCCCCTCCCTCCTCTCCCACTCCGCTCAAACGACGGACCCGCGCTATCGCTCGGAGGATTGAACGGTACTGCTGCGCCGCCGCGACCTACTTTCCCCTCGCGTTCGTCTACGGTCTGACGACATGGGCTGTGTGGGTAGAGACGAAGGTCGGATTTCTGCCGACGAAGAGTAAATGGATTGGTATGTCTTGCGGGGAGGTCGAATATCTGATCTATGTATAGCTTGCTGACCGGGGAGTTTTGGGATGAATCGTTAGGCGCCCCGAGCACCGCGCTTGGAATCCTCCTCTACACTCTGCTTAATCTCTGCTATACGGTCGCCGTGTTTACAGACCCCGGATCCCCGCTGTCTCCCCGAACCCGCAGAAACGGTCGCCATGAGTACAGTCACTTGCCCACCACCGAGGTCCCGGAGTACACCTCCTTCACCGTGAGCTCGACCGGCGGCGCCCGGTACTGCAAGAAATGCCAGTGCCCGAAGCCGGACCGGACGCACCACTGCTCGAGCTGCAAGCGGTGCGTCCTGAAGATGGACCACCACTGCCCGTGGCTGGCGACGTGCGTCGGGTTCCGCAACTACAAGGCCTTCGTGCTGTTTCTGATCTACACGTCGCTGTTCTGCTGGGTGGACTTTGCCGTTGGGGCATACTGGGTCTGGACCGAGATTCTGAACGACTCGCGCTATGTGGATTCGTGGATGCCGGTCAACGTGGTCTTGCTGGCGATCTTGGCGGGCATCATCGGGCTGGTCTTGACGGGATTCACGGCGTGGCACATCAGCCTGGCCGTCCGGGGGATGACGACCATCGAGTGTCTGGAAAAGACCCGCTATGCGCCCCTGCGGAAGTCGTTGGAGCGCCAGCGGTGGAGCACCAACACGGCATCGACTGCAGGGCAGACGGACGACAGTAGCTTCAGCCAGAGGCTCCAGGACTATGGGCAGCGGTTCCTCGATGCCCACATGAACGCCATCCCGGGCGTGACCCGTCCCGAGGAAGGGGAGGAACGGCCGTCCCCGACGATGCCCAGTCACGACTTCCACCGTCCGGACTCGTCCTCCCGCGATGAAGAAGGCGAGATCACATCGCGCACCCCCGCGCAGCAGGCCCTGGCTCGGTCCTACGCGCAGCTCGAGAGGCAACGCGAGCGTGAGAGGTACAACGAGTACTTGGACGAGCGGGACAACGAGAAGCTGCCCAACGCGTTCGATCTCGGGTGGCGCAAGAACCTCCTCCATTTGTTCGGCGAGCAGCCGCTCTTCTGGCCCCTCCCGGTCTGCAACACGACCGGCGACGGCTGGAACTGGGAGCCGAGCCCGAAGTTCCTCGAGGCGAGGGAGAGGCTGCGGCAGAAGCGGGAGCAGGAGAGGGCCGAGGAGCAGGAGTACTACCGGGAGCTGTACGAGCGTCACCTGAGCAGCAACCGGAGCAGCGGTTACGGCATGTCCGCGCAGCGTGCCTGGTCGCAGGGCAGCCGAAAAATGGGCAACCCAAACGATGACTCGCGGCCGTCCACGGGGGTCTCGATGAAGACGCTGCGGCCCATGTCTCCCCGGCCGAGGCCCGGGGACAGCGATTACGAAGACAACGCCAATTCCAACTCCTCTCCAACAAGCAACGAGACCACCTCTTCCTCTTCCTCCGACGACCCAGATACCACCAAGCAAAAGCGAAGACCGAAGCTGAGCCCCCGGGAGGCGGGCAGACCTCCGCCCCGCTCCCCGCGGAACTCTATTCTTTTCAGGCAGAATCAAAATAATGCTTCCGGGCAGCCTCCTGCAGGGAGCGGTAACGACCGAGGCGGTTCCGACGAATGGCGGGATTGGGACTGAGGGGGGAGAGAACGGAGGGTGTTTTGGGATAGGATCGGATGATCATCTAGTCTTACATAGTGCGCCCTTATGCTTAGTTAGTCATGTACTGTATTGCATATATCCGGTTACCTGCATGCTGTTTTTTATGCGATATAACTGGGATCTGTGTATGATTATGAATCTGCTTGTGGGTGACTTGTACGGTAGAAACGATATCCATCGAGCCATTGATTGTAATTATGTCTTCGACATGCGTGATATGCGCGCTATCACCTGTTCCTGCAGATGTATACGGCTTATTCCTGATGGAGAAAAAGCTGTATACCATCGTATTCTGCAGCGACCCGAGGCTGGCGGATATACAGGTGTTTTTATACTCTGAGTACACACGAGGTTGTCGGGGAGGCCCGCGGGCCTGGGTGGAGCCGGCAGCGAGTCTGGATCCGGGGGTGGCGGACGCCGATGAGACTGAGACACCTTACCTGGCATCTTCTCCATCTTCCACCCTCCCATTTACCTGCTTTCTTCTAACATGCCCTCCTGGACGAGGCTACACGGCAACTATAGCATACTCTGCATGATAACGACCACCTAGCCTGTATCTCCGTTCACGTCGCATTCGCATCTCTCCACTCCGCAAACCTCCGGCTCTACTCCGCGACTTTTGCTTCCACATCGCATTAATCACATCGCATCAATTCATCCTCAGAAAGATATCACAGACATACCTACCATTTGAGAACCACGAGCAGCACCATGTCCCCCACCCTCCGGCGCCTCATGAGGGAGGCCGCCGAGCTCTCCGCCGCCTCCTCCTCCCCTCCCTCCCCGCACTTCTGCGCGCACCCCGTCTCCGACTCGAACCTCTTCGACTGGCACTTCACCCTCGCGGGGCCGCCCGCCCCCTCCCCCTACGCGGGCGGCATCTACCACGGCCGCATCGTCCTCCCGCCGCAGTACCCGCTGCGCCCGCCGTCCTTCCGCTTCCTCACCCCCTCGGGCCGCTTCGAGGTCAACCGCGAGATCTGCCTCAGCATCAGCGGCCACCACGAGGAGACGTGGCAGCCCGCGTGGGGGATCCGCACCGCGCTGCTGGCCATCCGGTCGTTTATGGATGCCGAGGTGAAGGGGCAGGTGGGTGGCCTCGAGGCGAGGGAGGAGGTGAGGAGGGAGTTGGCGCAGAAGAGTCGTGCGTGGCGGTGCGAGGTGTGCGAGAAGACGAATGCGCAGATCCTGGAGGAGTGGAGGGAGGTGTGTCGCGCGAAGGGGGTTGCGGTTGATGATGAGGAGGAGAGTCACCAGGCTGTGCCGGAGGAGTTGAAGATCGGGTATAAGGATGAGATGGGGACGGGGACGGGCAAGCAGAAGGACATGTCGGATGATAGGCATGCGAGTGAGCAACAGCAGAGCGTTGAGACGAGAAATACTGCTGAGCCGTCGACGTCGACGTCGACGTCGTCCGACGATATAATGTCCTCAGCTTCTTCCGCCGTGACTCAGGAACCCAGTATTCGGGATGCGGATTCAGCTCCTCAAGCTTCCACACCAGCAGCAGTATCTTCCTCCTCTTCCTCATCTACATCCGTCCCTCCTCCAACCTCCATATCTATCTCTCCATCGACAACTACTAGTGGTACTACCACGACTACTACAGCAACACGAACGACAACCGCCCAGCAGCGCACCGTACCACACGCCGTCCAACAATCCTCCGATACCCTCTGGCTCGACAGGGCCATCGTCGGCGTCGTGATCGCGCTCGTGTGCATGATCCTGCGCAAGATCCTGAAGGCGGAGTATATCTACGATATTTGACCTTTCCCTTTCCCGGCTTTCCTTTTTTTTTTGAATAAAGAGGGGAAGGTTTGAGATTCTTTTTTTTGGTTTTTTGGTCCATTGGCTAGGTAAGGTAACTCTGCCTTGCCTTGCCTGCCGCCTGCCTGAGGCACTCTTTCTTCCTTGGCTAAATATGTACTTCTTGGCTACGTACCTCCATGATACATGAGGCGTTAATTGGTGAAATGCCTCCGGTTCTTCCCGGGTGAGGGATACTTCTACACACAGCGGTGTTGGTCGGTTGGGTTATCCTTTTCGTGCATGCATTTTGGTTCGATTATTTTGTTGGAGGGCGGGGGGCACAGGATGTTATCCTAATGTTTAGCAAGATGGTGTTGAGGGTTAATAATTAGTACATTGCAATCAGCAAGCGGGTTGGCGTTTTGATTATCATTTATTGTCTATTATACGGATGGATTGTGGGCGTGTCTGGGTGTACGCAGCTGGGCCAATGATAGATTAAGGTACAGGTACTGTAAAGTTGACGGAACTGGCTACTACTACTACTACTACTACTACTACTACTTCAACTTTCTGTAATTCAACCCTGTATATACAGTGGAGCTCACTACAGTATATAACCAGTATAGTACAGTATTGTACATGGACATGGACATACAATCCAAGGTGACAACAGCGGATTTCCTTCTCAGAAGCGCTTTTTTGGTCTTTGGTCCGGTCTGGAACTACATACATACAGTACTGTACTGTACTGTGTACATCAGAGCTGCAAAAAGGAGCTAGTAATGCATGGCAGTGAAATGAAGAGGAAAAAAAAAAGAGGAAACGGATAGAATAGAACAACCGAAACCAAAGCTCCTGATTCAATATGATTGTTGTTTGTCCAAGATAACTTTTTTTTTCCTTCCTTTCTTGTTTCCGCCACAGGCAGTGAACCCATTCCCTCCTCCCCCAAACGTAAGTGGTAGCCAGAACTGTACTGTACAGTTGGCTCTGGTCCTGAGCCGTCAAGAAGGTAAAGAAAAAAAAGATAGCAGAAAAACAAAAGATGACAAACAAACAGAGAAGGGGGGGAAGGGGGGAGGGGGAAGCGATGTAATTGTACATGGGGAAAACAAAAACAAAAAAACAAAGAAAAAGAAAAAACTGAGATAGATGAAGGGAAAAGGTCCTGGGATCAGAATAGTCCTCCTTCAGAAGACATCTTCTTCCGAACCAGACAACTCTCTCATGATCATCATATCCATATCATATCACGTAGATAATAGGGTAGATCACGAGATGACGAGATCACCCAAGGATCATCCACCACCACTCCCTGACTTCCCACCCGGGCTCATCCTCCTGTGCCTTCTTCTTCTTCTCTTCCCCAGCTCCAGCTCCAGCATCTCGCAACTCCCTCTTCCCCAGACACTGCCGCTGCCGCTTCACGATCCCAACCTCGGCCATCCACTCGAGCAGCAGCTCCACCTCCCACGCGCCCATGGTCGGCTTGACCATGTTCGCGATGGCCACGGCGCTGATCCCCGGCCGGGTCGCGACGCAGCCCACGACAGCCGCGACGACCTGGTCCCAGATGACCTTGACAAAGTTGCGGTGGACGTCGTACCAGACGGGGATCTTACCAGGGAAGGGTAGGTGACTTCGCTGAGGGGGAGGATGAGTAGGAGGAGGAGGAGGAGGAGGAGGAGGGCCAGGTTGTGTTGTTGTTGTTGTTGTTGCTGCTGCTGCTGCTGCTGTTGCCATCGTCGAAGGTGCTGGTGCTGGTGCTGGTGCCTCCATGCCGACATCCATATCGCCCCGGGGCGGCGGAACCGTGGACGCCTTCTCCTTGATCGGGTTGCCGTAGACGTAGGTGTCACGAATCGGCTGCACATGGATCGCGAAGCGCAGCTTCTCCTTGTCCATCAGTCTCGTCAGGTACCCGCCGTCCGTCAGGCCGTATTTGTCCCGTGGCGGGTCGCTCGGTCTCAGGATGACCTTGCCCTGCGCGGCCAGGTTGATGATGGCCAGGATGTCGCCGTCCTCGGCGTTGTACTTGACCTCGTGGACGCCGTGGTGCCGCAGCTCCCAGTCGAGGATCTCGGTCTTGAAGCGCGCGGCGCGCTTCAGCAGCGTCGACTCGATGGGCCGCTTGCGGCCCACCGAGACGAGGAACAGGTCCGTGATGTCGTAGTTGCGGCCGGGAGTGATGCGGCCCCGGTTGCCCATGTAGATGGCGCGCTCGGTGTGCAGCGACTGCACCGCGCTGCTGAGGAGCTCTTCGCCGAAGCGCTCCAGGGCCCTGCGCGCCTCGGAGGGCCGGTACGTCTCCTCAGGCGTGATGACGTTGGCCCGAACCCACGTCTTGGCCGTCTCGAGACGGGCGAGCTCGAGCTTCCTCTGCGGCGTGACGGCGGAGACCCTGTCCTTGGCCTCGAGAGGGATCGCAAAGGGGACGCCTGCGAACAGGGCCCGTTTCCGCGCGATGGTGACGGCGGGGTTGTATTGGTAGATCTCGTCGAGATTCTGAGGCGGCTCCTCGCGGATCTCAAAGAGGCTGTCGAATTGCTCTCTCGTTGCGGGCAAGTCTGGCAGCTTGGGGGTTGTGGGAACTTCCAGTTGGGAGTCGGCCCAATTGACGACGCCCTCCCAGTCATAGGCTTCCAGGTTGTCGTAGTCGATCCGTGGGACCTGGTCGTTCTCGTAAGCCTCGGCGAAGCGGTCCTGGAAATCGCTTTGCATCTTGATGATCTGCAGCCTGTTCTTGTTCAGGATGGCCTTGCCCCGGTCCTGTATGAACTTGGGGTCGTAGTCTGGGAAGATGCTCGCCAGGATGCCCCAGTCAACATTCTTGCCTTCGATTCCTCCCGCCAATGCTCTCACGACCACAATGGCCGTCATGATCTTCCGAACCAGGGCATCGGGCATGTTTCTGATAAAGCGATTACGCCTAACGACTTGTCGAGCCGCCCGCTGAGCCGCAGGCTTTTCGAGTTCATCAGCAGCCGCCGCCTCGGTCAACTTCTTCAAACGACGATTCTGAGGCGGCAGAGGCCGGTATCGTTCCAAAACATCTTCTGTTTGCTGGGCCCTTGGCGGAGTTACTTCCTCCGCTGGTGCTTGCCGATGAGGCTCCGGCGGCGGTGAAGGCGAAGGTGGAAGACGAAGGGACTGTCTGGTGATTATCGGCTCGGGAGCCGGAGCCGGAGGAGGAGGGGGTTCATCGAAATCGAATCGAATAGGCCCTTCGATAGGGGCGGCCTCAAAGGGACCTTCTACTCTCTGGTCGATGTAGAAGAGATCCTTCCTCTTCACGTCGAAGAGCTCTTCATTTTGCAGTTCCCACCTCGCGATGACATCGTTATCCAGAAAGAACTTGCTGGAGCGCGGATCAGGATCCCCAGAGAAGTCCACTTTGTGTCTCCGGGTTTGCTTGAACAGCTCATTGAGAGATCGAGGTAGGTCGTGGGCCGCCTTCGCCTTGGCCATGCCCAACTTGCGGTACGCTGCAAGACCGGCCTCCGTTGAGAAAGTTCCAGTTGACTCGTGGAAGGCCTGCTTCGGGTTCATCAGCATGGCATACGGTGCCATCATCGAAATGGGCATCCACAGTCGCTTCATCCTGCCGACATCTCTCACCAGACTTGGTGCTGCCGGGACCTGCTGTCTTTGCGGTGCAATAGCAATGCGCTGTGGCGGCGGCCGTTTCTCCGCTTCGACACCTGGTACCTGGGGCCTGGATATTGACGTCAAACTGTTCAGGAAAGGATTCTGTGTTCTTGAGCGTTGGATCCTCATGAGCCGAACGACTCCAGGTCTCCGGGGCCCGCGGCCTTCTTCGCCCTCCAACCTCTGCAGCAGGCGGCGTTGGATGCTTTGACCTTTCCGTCTCTCCTGGGCCAAGACAAACGCCGGCTTTTGGTGGAGGTTGACGGTGATACCGGGTTCGACTGGAAGTTTATTACTGACAGGCTTATTGCCCCGGTTAGGAAACCCCCTGTTGCTCTTTGTAATGGCTGGATCAATCTCGGTATTCGGTGGGAAATAAAACCGAGATTCACTGGACAGCATCTTTTTCTGCATGTCTTTGACGAGAGGATCATCCGGCTGAATCTCTGGCTTCGTTATGATGTGCTTCGTAACCATAACGCCTTTACTGTCCTTGCCACTGAAGGTCAGCTGGCGAAGCTTGCCGGAATCGACCAGGTACTTCACGGTCGTCCTGACCGTGCGTAGATCAGGCTTTTCCGTGTATTTGGTCTTCATCCAGGCAGTCGTAAACGGGTACCAGAGCTCAGTGCCCAGAGGGAACGCACCACCCGCTTTCTCCACAATGTCCATGACTATGTTTCTCCGAAGGACAGAAACAGAACCTCCTTTGTCCAATCTCACTTTCTTTTCTTTCTTCTTTCGTCTCTCCGGGACCTGCGAGGGCTCGCGAGAGTCGCCACTAGTTGGCACCTCTGGGGTAGGCCTCGCCGTCGGGCCTTCCAATGCACGCTCCCCGGCAGGTACTGGACTTATCTCCTGAGTGGTGGGCTGCCGATTACGTTCAACCGGCGCTGCCTCCGTAGAAGTCACAGCATGTTCGCGAGAATCTTCAGGTGGAGCGGTACGTAGAGGGTTTTCGTCCGCGGTGCTTTCAACTTTTGTCAGAGGTTCTGATTCATCCAGGAGACTCTCAGAGACACTTGCTCTTTTTTCCACTGGGCGTGCTGCTCCACCATTCGGCACATTCATGGCACTTTCCGGGGGAGCTGGCTGTGTCTGTGACGGAGTTTCCGCTTCAGCCATGTCAACGTGGCGATCAGCCTCTATAGGGGTCCGGGAGACAAGAGGGCGCTTCGCCGATGGTGTTCTGCTTGCCTCGACAGAAGACCTTATCTCTTCTTCCATGTCAGCGGCTACGGACGCATCATGTGTTTGACTTGGAGCAGGTGATACTCTATGATCAGTGGTACTTGGTGCAGGCTCCTGGACTTCTGTAGTTTCCTGTCGGGTAGCCTTTGGCGGCCTCCCCCTCTTTCTTTTTGTTGGGGGAGGAGTAGCAATACTCTCCGAAGGCTGGCCGACAGGCTGCTTGTCGGCTTCCCTCTCAGCTATTGTACCGTCTGGCGGAAGTCCATCCGTAGACATCACTGCGTCCTGCCTCTCTGTGTCCGCGGGCTCATTGAGACGTGGCTTCTTTGGCGCCCGACCCATTCCATGCCCGGGAGTTGCACCAGCTTGTGTATCAGACACCTCAACGTCTTGTCCTTGGTAAGTTCTCTTCTTTGTTGGAGGAGTAACAGACCGATGAGAGACCTCATCGGTTCCAGGAAGTTGCTGTACAGGCGCTCTGGGAGGCGAGACAGTAGCGGAGGGACGCTCGGGAAGAGATGGAGGAGCACCTGGTGTTTCAGTCTCCTGTACCCTGGAGGGCGGTGCAGGGGTCTCTGTGGTTTCTCCTTCAACGAACCAAGGAAATAACCTCAGCTTCGGAGACTTGAACACGGCAATACGACTGATCCTTGGACGGCCCTGCCTTTTACCTGCTGGCCTACGTCTACCACGAGGGGTAATGTAGACGCCAGGATTGGGACGTTCGATGAGTAAGACGTTGTATTCAGTCCAGGTCTCATCCAGGCCGAGCGCCTCGAGAATTTCTTTTTCTGACATTCCCTTGAAGCGCTCCTGGTCATCTCTCGACGGTTTCTTTGGTTTTGGCTGTCTAGCCATCGCCATAGCCTCTTCGTCAACGACATCGTCCATGTCCACGTCAGACAACGTCCGATCCTGCGGAAGCAAGGCTGTTTCCTGAGCTCTCTCCTCTGAGGGCTCCGCTACGGGTCGTCTATTGGTTGAGCCTTTTGGTCGCCCACGCACTTTCGCAGGGGCCTTGTCAAGGCGCTTCAATGCTCCCGGTGGGAGTTTTTGGCGTCCGTCCCTCACGACTGGAAGACGATTAGAAGAATGATTTGAGTCATTGAGGACCTCACACTTACTGTAGGTTCCATCTTGAAGCATCACCGCCACGGGATCGCTCCTTGAACGAAGATAATCTGGCGGCTTCGCTGCGATCACACACTCAAGGAGGCTGACATCACCGTTCTTCAAGAGATGTTTGGATGGGTTGTCCAAGGGCAATCCGTACTCATCGACCTGAGGATCGACCTCAACCGGTGGTACTTCAATGCCTTCACTTTTGGTGTCTTTTGGGACGAACTCAACCGCCTCCCAGCTGGCTTGCCCAGAATCCACCAGTTTCTTAAAGTTTCTAGCGGAGTAGTGGACATAATGGGTGACTGTTCGGCTGAGGGCTGTGTCTCGAACGAGAGCCAGGTGTCGAAGATGCGGCGGTTGAGAGAGTTGCCAGCATTCGACCAAACGGCTCAACGTATTCTCCAAGGGCCGGCGGAAGAAACCTCCAAAGCAGACCTTGATAGTATCCTGCGGGTTTCCGTTAGCATTTTCTCTAAGCTCTCTGGTGTCATTCAGCACCCACGTAGTTCGTCCTCCCAGTTGTCCCGGCGCTGTCAATGGTGTCGAAAATGAGATTGGTTAAATTTCGATCTGGAGTCCATATCGGCACCGTTCGTCCAACTTCTTCCACATCCTCCTTCTTTACCGCTTGAGGGGCTTCGACACCTTCCTGAGCGGAGAGTTGCCTTCTCGTACTGTCCGCTTCTAGGTCATCATCATACTCGACATTGACGTTGTCCTCTTGCTCGAGATTGGCAAACAGACTTCGACTATCTTCGTGGAACAACTGCAGATCTCTTGCAGACGGTTCGCGGATCAACATAACACAGGGATGCAGAGCTTTCATGGTGTCCGAATACTGCGACATTGCCCTCACGCGCTTCAGAACACCTATGCGCTCGAACTTCCGCAGCGCCCGGGAAAGAATCCTCCATCGCCAAGCGTCGTTCATTCCGAGAAGTCTCTTCAGGTCATTGCGCGCGATGACCTTGTACTCCTTCAATATATCGAAGAGCTTGTCGATGAAGACTTTGAAATCAATGATATCTCCCGCCTCATGCTTCGTCCCGGTTCCCCGCTCGGCCGGGGTCTCGGTAGTATAGATCGGCGTTTCCTGAACGAACCTTTTCAACGTGCATAGGCTGGTTCTCGAGGACTTGACCTGTATGGCCCTCTTCTCGATGTATCCCTTTTGCTGTAGCATTTCCGTTCGTTTCGGTACGGATCGCTTGTCCTGGCCACTCAGCTTCACCAGATCGGTCTGTGCTATGCCTTTGGATTTGCGGGACGCAATGATGGAAAGGAGGGCAAATTCAGTAGGCAGGACCTTGGATTCGTCCGGTTCATGACCGGTGATGGCAAGCCAGGTCCGTTCCTTGGAGACGAACACACGACATGGTCCATTTTTGTCGGGCAGTGGCTTTCTTTCGCCTTCAGTGCTGGTGGCAGTGGGCTCATCGGTCCCGGGAGCGCTCAGGGGCGCTTGGTGAGTGGGAAGAGTCTGCGCCAGGCGCTCTGCCTCGGCGAGGGTGAGCGCATTCCCTTCTCTGTTCTTCCCAACCGAGACCTCGGGGTTCCTTGTTAACCACGACCAGACTTTTTCCTGAAATCGACGGTCAATGACCGGGGGACGGTGCGGTCTCGCACCGGGTTCATCCGTCCTCTCATCCTTGGAGGGTTTATTGTAGAATGCATTAATAAAGTCCAATATGTCAGACGGGGAGGCGCCTAGACTGTATTAGCTATCTCGCGGATTGCTCATGTTTTCGCCACAAACAGTAACACAATGAAGAACGCAAAGCTACATTGAACACGGAAACTTTTAAAACAAAAAAAATATCTGCATGTACTATCTCAAAACAAGAAAAGCAGAGTTGTTTTCGCAAGATATCTGACCGGAGACCCCATGCGAAATGACGTAGGAGATAGTACAAATCTCAGGCCGCAAATAAAAATGATGAAAAAGGCAAAAAGCGACGCAACGCCAGTGGCTGGGCGCAACACTTACCCTGGTCGCCGCAGAGAGCGATCTCGGAAAGTAAAAAGTCGATCAGATCCGTGAAGCTCCGGGCCATGGTGCCCTTGCCCTCTTCAGGCCCGCCAGCGCTGCGATTTTTTCAGGATGGGGACGATGGGGCCATTTGACGCCGACGGCGCGATTCGAACGCAGGTCGGTCGAGGGAAGGGAGGCGGAGCGGGAGGGGAGGAAGAGCGCGAGGCGGGGTGGCGGCCGCGGCGGGCACGTGATATACCGTCATCGTCTTCTCCCGTCTTCGCTGAGATACTCCCGCTCCCGGGGTTCGCAACCTCCCCCAATCCACAGTGCTCCCTTTAGTGCACTCGAGCGCTACAATGAACGGTTGCTGGTTGTTGTTCTTATTCATCTGCTTCATGGTAGAAACTCCCCAAAAGACCCAGATGTGCTGACCAAGAGCACCAGGTCCACGGGCTCGTAGCTTCAAGCTGCGGGCTCGGGTGTCAATTAACCCTCGATGCATTCCTCTAGCATGAACAATAGAACGGTCATATAAATCTGTGGCCACCAATAACCTTGGCCTATCAGACCCCCGTTGCAGCTTGCAGCATCAGCTCGTTTTCACTGGTAAAATATCAGTGACTGGTACACAAAGAATCCAACCAGGGACTCAGTAGGCGTGCATTAGTTGATTTCTATAGTATGGCATTTCCACTCCTCTAATCTCAGCTTCGAATGTCATCGATGTGCGGTTGGCTTCGGAAGTGTCTTCATCAAAGAGGATAGTCGCTTTTTCTCCGGTTTCCATTTCCATCAGCGCCTTTTTTTCAAGCGTAGACATAGGTTTCAGATCGACTTGACGAGAAGTTGATTCTATCATTTTGGAAGGCTAGTAGTTCGATGGTTCATCTCTAGACGGTAGGGAAACGATCTGCAAGACTTGAAGACGCACACTCGAGCTCGCAGCTCAAATCCTCAGTCAAGACAATGCGGAAGCATCAATCATGCAGGCATCCACGTCCTAATGCAAGACCGAACGTCCAGCGATAGACAAATCCGTACCGTCGGAGGTCTCGATCGGGACGGGCGACCCGAGGGCCCGGTCGGTGGGTCTCAGATGCATGTTCTTATGCTTCTTGTGCACTTGGCATCAACTCTGAATGCACAGAAGCAGCAGCCTGTGACGCCTAGTGCAGCAGATAAAAAGGTTCGTTGATCGGATTCCCTTGTCAGTTCCTCTTCTCCATTCTGCCTTTTCGGTGCCGTCATGCACCGTCAGTTTCTTGATGGATTCATCGTTATGGATTCCCTTCAGGACGGGCTTAGGCGTGGTGCACAGAATCTACTATATAATACGGAAGACTTCTGAAGTGGCTTTCTTCGCCTCAAAAGTGTAGGTTCATCCACAGGATGCCACTTTTCACGATCTGCCATCCTATAATCGGTCCATCTGACGCTCTCTGTTCTACCTACACAAGAACGCTGAAACAACCTCGGCTCCCTCTGCGTCCTGTGATACGTGGAAGCGAGCCTTGGTTCGCAGGAGTGACTTGTGCCCCTCGAATAGTAACCCTTCTGCCCGGCAGCGTCCGGAAAGCAAGCATTTCCTGATTCGGTCTTGGCGGGCGTTGCGGGACCCAGGTTGAAGGGCGGGAAGAGACAATATGCAGCGGACGATGAGCCGCAGGGTAGAGACGGCAAAGAAGGGACGGCGTCCATATGTTCCTCTTGCAGCTACGCAGACAGCATGCAGGATCAGCCCCTGCAGACAGCCTGGTCCGCAGCGATCGATCAATGGACGAATACAGATCGATGGATATTTCAGGCGCACCCGCAGGATGACATCAGCGCAGCGGGCGTTACGTCAGGCGCGGGTTCCGCCGGCCCAGCCCTAAGGGACCAGCGATACAGTAATCATTACTATCGATCTATACCGACTTGCCCGCCGCTTCCGGCTGCCAGCCTGCCGTGATGGCCGGCCGGGCAGAGAAGCAGCATAAAAATCCTTTTCCGTTTCTACCTGGATCTGATTCTCCGTGCTTTTTATCACCATCAATTGCTCAGAGAGTCATGAATCGACATATCTAAGACCCCGACGCCACATCGCCACCCCCCCCCCCCCCATGGCTGAGGACGGCGCGGTCGGCGCCCCGTCTGAAGGCCCTCCACCACTCCCCTACTCCCTGCGCGATCGAAAGAAGTCCATCGCCTTCTTCTGGACCATCTTCATGATCGACACCCTCGTCCAGCCCTTGGTTCTCTACTATGCGCTCTGGTACGGGACCGATCTGTCGCACAACCTGGGTATGTGGAATTCAATGGAGACATCCTTGCCACTTCGAGCCAAAGGGAGTCGATGGACTGACCCGTGGTCGTTGTAGTCTTCTCGATCAGCACGGCCGCGCTGGGAGGCGTCTCGGTCTTCGAGTACTTCTACAGGTTCTACAATCTGTTCAAACATAACTCCCGGGCCAGGCCGCTGAATGCGCGGAGATCATGGGTAAATATCCCGTCAGGTCCAAAAAAAAAAATGTACCGGGAAATGATGTTGACGCAGTAGCAGCTGGATTTCTTCCATATCAATTTCACCATCCTATGGCTGATTCTGGCTGTCGAGCTGATAGTGTGAGTAGTATACAATGATGATATTACTACAAGATATCTCGAGATAATAAAACCGCTGACATGCTGCCAGCGGAACGGTCCCCAGGGAGCCCTACAGTGAGCACAAACCCTCCCAACAAACATCGCCCCCTTGCTGCGCTTAAAAAAGAGAAAGACATCTCATTTTAACACTCGAATCTCCAAATTCCAGTCCGCCTCCTCGCCATGCCCCTCCCCACCGTCATGTACTACTTCGGCGCCGTCCACCTCTCCCTTGACATCCTCCGCATGTGCGGCTTCCGAGCCCCCTTCCGCATATCATCGACGCCCAAGGGCTCCGTGATGCCGACGGCCCTGTATGTCCTCATCGAGGACATCGTCGCCGTGGACGGCGGCGGCGGCCAGAAGTACCGGTACGCGCTGCGCACGCGATACCTGGCCAGCCCGTACTTCCGGCGGATGCTGTTCCAGATGAACTGCTTCTGGGCCGGGGGGGCGATCATCTTCGCGAGCGCCATCACGGCCATCATCTTCACGACGCCGCGAAATGTGGCTTATACGGTGAGTTCGACCATTCCGTCCAGATAGAAAAACACCATCCCATGGTTCACACCTCCTATTGGACAAACCACAACCACGACCCATGAATAGAAGAAGGAACCATTAAGACAAAATAGCTAACTGATAGATAAACAAAACAGCTCGGCTGGGCGCTCCCCTTCGCCTGGGCCGGCGTCTGGACCCTCATCACCTTCCCCTGGGTGAAATCCGACCTCCGCCGCGAGAAGCAGGCCTGGGTCGAGAACCGCGGCCACTTTCAGGGCGGCATCCCCTACACCGACGACATCGCGGCCCCGACGCCGCGCACCCGCCTCGAGTCCGTCCAGGAGCACCTGCCGCACCTGCTGCCCTTCTTCCGGGAGAAGCAGACCTCGCCGGCCGAGTCGTCGGATACTACTAATAATAACGACACCAGTAATAATAGTAAGGCTGAGGCTCATCATCCTAACGGGCGTGATGGAGACCACGGAGTCGATGGTGTAGGCCTAGGCGTGGGCGGAGCTACGAGGCGGGATGTGGAGGCTGCTATTGCCGTGGCTACTGTTACTGGTGGTGCCGCTGCTGCTGAGGAAGATAAGGAGCGGGAGAAGCAGCCGGATTCGTAGGGTAGGTTCCCTGGTCTCTTTTTCTCCTCCGTTTTGCCGCAGCATGCGGTTGGATACTATCATTGACGGGCCCATGGGGTCTGTTCTATGTAATGACACTATGAACCATTCTCACTGTTTGCATATAAACACTTACTGCTACCGTAGTAGCCAACTGGCTTTCTTTAAAAAAAAAATCAAGATCTATGGTCTAGCAAAATGTAAGTAGTTATGCAGGTAAAGTACACCGCACCGTCAGGCTGGCTCAGCCGGATCGATTTGACTACTTTAAAGGATGTCCAAGAGCAGGCTAGAAAGAGAAAAATAATAACCAAGACGAAGAAGAATCTAACAAGAAACTAGATTTATATCTGCACCGGATGAAAAGCCTAACTATAGATACCTAGATAGATATATAGAGATCAGAGCGAGAAACAAACAAACGACCGATGCACAAGCACAAAACACCAGATGCAGACCGGCGGGTACAATAGACAGACAGGCAGGCAGTGCAGGTATCATAAAGACATGGTACATATGTAAGGTATGTATGAGTATGCCAGCAATGTTCCTCTTCCTCGTCTCTTAATTTCCCATACCCAAAGAAAGGTGAACGAACTCGCAAAAGCGGCACAACATGTTAATATCGTCCTGTGTACCTTGCACAGATAAATAGAAATCAAAATCCTTGCCTCGTCACCACCAAAGTTCGTTGAAACCGGAAAAATGGCAATCGCATCTCGTTGCGCCCTTTTTCATCGCCTTCTTCCCCCCATATTCTATTACCAATACAGATGCAGAATGCAAATCGCTATGTTGCCAAACCAAAAAAACAAAAGCAAAAACAATGGCAAAGAGGAAACGCAATAACAGACAATGCAATAACAATAGAATAACACAATGCTGAGAACGGAACAAATGATGAATAGCCTCCTTTCCCGTATGGAGTCGGCACCAGAGACAAAACATAATGCAAATCCGGTAATTATATGATAACGATGTTCAATATTAACAAGATCCACGGGATAAAAGCGAACTGTCGGCGCGCAGGGGTATTTCGCAGGGAATTATGTAATGCATATCGTAAATCCCAAGTGCAGGACGATACAAAACAAACGCCGGAACAATGCTATCTATCCGTTCCTGAAAAGCCGTTGTGGGAATATGCGAGAACACGTGGCGAGAGATCGTTCAGGCTCTTTATCTTGCATAGCATGAAAAAAAAGGGAAGTGCTTAGTTTCGGGTGCCGAGGAACTTCCGGCCAAAGTTGCGCCAGGCCTTCTTGTAGCTGCAGGTTATCTTGGTCAGCAGGCATATCCTCACGCTTCCTGATAAAACATGAAGGCTTACCTATCATCTTCCTCATTCGTATTGTAGTGGCCTGCAGATGTAGATGGACGGTCTGAGGTGATCGTTCTAGAAAGAGTCTGATGAAGGATTTCGTGCTATAACATCGATCAGCATACATACTTTCCCAACTGATTATGAGGAACGAACCTCTGAACGAGCATCCATGTCGACCTCACTCGCAGAGTGAGAATCGGATACAACAATGCTCGGATCCTGAGAACTGAGAATGATTGGAACATGGGCGCCGGGCATGCTTGAGTCGAGAGAATTTGACCGCCCTAAGTGGGATTTACTAGAGTTGAAGGATCGACGTGACGGAGACTCAGATATTTCGCTGCTGGAATCACGGCTTGCTAGACTTCTAGGTGGGTCTGAAGTCGTAGTAAGCACCGAATCTGGGTTTGGAAGGACCTGAGATGACGAAGCGAGCTCACGGAGCCGCTTTTGTTCTTGCTTCGACGGTCGATGGTGCGAGAACTTGTTTCCAAGGATGGCAGGTGCATGCGATATAAGGGCCTTGATGACATCTTTCTTGAGTCGCAGAGCTAGGTCAAGGTTTGACCACGTTTTGTTCCGATATTCAAGAACCGGCAACCGGAAAACAAAATCGTGCACGTCGCCAATGTTACGCTCACCCCTGCCCTTGTAGCTCAAGCAGAGAACCACATCGTTTATCCTCACATGGGCGAGTGTCATGTAGTTTGAAGCTCGAGACATCATCTGAGACAGATCATCCGTACTATCTGTCTTCGCGTTCCTGTTTGACTTTGTCAATGTAAACTTCTTGCCCTTCTCTTCGCTTGCATTGCTGCTGCCAGACACGTTCGTCAGCGACTTGTCAGTCGTCGTTCTCGCTAACATGCGTAGGCTCTCGATGGACTTCTTCTTAAGCGGCCCGCCTGCAGTCCCCGGACGGATGATCGAGCGTGCATCGTCAGGTGGCTCAAGCTGATTGCTGTCCTTGTAAACAGGTGTCATAGCAAGGCCCTTCAACAGGCCAGAGCGTGGTGCCGTTTTGTTTTGGTCCGGCAAAGACAACGTGGGCTGCAGTCTCAGCTCGATAGCTCCAGGTCCCTTTGGTTGAGATTCGTCTCCCGATGCGTTACCGGTGCCTTGCAGGGCTGGCTCAGACTCGGCCGTCTCATCCTCGTCCGAGTCTCCATCGCCCAGTGGTTTCATATGTCCGACCATAAATGGCGAAAAGCCTCCGTTCTCGAATGCATTCGCCCCGATACCCGGGAAGATGTATTCAAAGAGCTTCTGACCCAGCTCTCGCTCCAGCTGTATCTTGAGTGGGAAGAGGGTTACCTCGAAGTCATCCAGAACCGGGATTCCAGCAACTGCTTCTAGCATGTGCCACTTGACTTTAAGCATGTGATCGTCCAGTCCTTCCACACGTCGGCCCTGCTCAACATACGGGACAATCATCTGAGGGTATATGGCATTCGGGAGCAGGTTCAGGCCATATAACCGTTCGACGTCGATGAAATTGTGATTCGAGCCATCGCTATTATCCGTGCGCTCGTAGGCCGCATTCCTCAGTTGAAACTCGACTAGAGGCTGGGATTGATCTTTCATCAGATGCCAAACCACTTCGGACGCGGTTATATTCCAACGTAGGATTCCATGTGCTTGTGCCGTCGCCCTATCTTCGGTTCTCCTCTGAGATGTGGTGATGGCTTTCATGATGAAGAATAGCTCATCCTCGCATTTCGTCAGGTCCCTTTCCAGCGACATCCAATCCTCCCAGCCCTTTCTGTCCAGGTATTTGGCCTGCACCTGGAAATGTTCCTTGATCTCCTCAAGATGTCGAATATGCTCCTGCAGCTTGCTCACCATTTCAGGAGCACCTCTGAGATCGCTGAAATCGGAAGCAAGCATAATCTTCTCCAGACGCTCATTTCGCACCTTCTCTAGAGGCTCGCTGTAGAGTAATAGATCCAAGACGATGATGTACATTGAGTAGTACTCGTCAGAATCGCAAATAGCTCTGACATGAGGGAAATCGACCCAGATTTGATCCATCCTTGTCTCCCTCCCTTCATGCTCATGGATTTGGCTAGGCTCCCCTTGGGCCACCTCTTCGTTGTATTTCAAACGGAGGTTATTGTACTTGTCATATCGTAAGCTGGCAGACGTCTTCTGGATAATCTTTGAGAAGCCAAATGGATTAAGTTCGAAGTCAAACATCGCTTCCATAGATACCCACGGTGGCCACGCTGACCCGGGAGCGTTGCCGTACTTATTCCCGGCATAGAACTGAAGATGAGTCATCAAGTTCTTTTGCGTCGCGACAAAGAACTGTACACCGTCCATCTCGAGGGAGAAGCGGCGTTGCACCAGACCACTGACTTCGTCCCATACGCGATTTTTGTCCATAATATTGATGACTTTCAGTTCCATGCCCTTAGCTGCGACCAACGAAACTGACTTTGGATTCTTCAGACTCTGAAGCTGAATCTGTGGTGCGATGAGCCGGAGATGGTAGCTGTTCAGGGGAATGAACTCGGGTGAGATATTTTCGCTGAAGTCAGTTGACAGTGGACGCGGCTTTTTGTCGCCCTTGTCACCAGTGTCGGAAGAGCCAGGGTCGTCTGCCTCGACAAATCGCTTAGCGTCGTTAAGTAACTGTTCGATGCGATCCTCGACGCTATCGTCATCGTCCTTCTCGGTCGAACTTTCGTCAATCGAGGGTGACGAAGAAGATTGCTTTGAGAGTTCCGAAGTCTGCTTAGATTTATTCTGTTCTTCAACGATGTCGAGAATGAATTTCACAGCTCTCCGCGACATGTAATACACAAATCCTCTCCTCTGGCTGACTTGGTGACCATAACGCAAGATGATATTCCTCAAGGAGTTATTCCACTTCAACTGTATATTGTGAATGATGAATCTGTTATGGAAATCGCTGGCAAATTCATCATTAGGCGAGGCGTAGAGTCCATCGATTTCAGGGTCGTTGCCACCACCAGTCGACTCAGAGATTTCTCCTGTTCGGGATGAAGCATTGTCACTATCCTTTCGGTTGACATCGGACAGTGATTCTTCGCCGGCCAGTTGCTTTTCAAGACGGCGAAGTCCAGCGGTGAGGAAATTCCGCCTTCTTGCAAGCGACTCAGCTTGCTGAATGAGAAGTTCATGCTTCGCCTTCAGTTCGGGATCTTCGCCGTCATCCTCGATGGCCGGTTTCTGTTGACTCATAATCCGTGTAAATTCCTCTATCTGCGACTCAAGGGCAGCAAGACGCTCCTTCACTAATTCCATTTGCACCCGCCGTGGATCGTTGTCCTGAGACATGACACATTCATGCGTTGGTTCATCTCCGAAAGGACTGAATCCGGTCTGTTCCGGGTCTCCCTGGCCGTGATCGGTTTGACGGAAGTAGGTAAAGCGAGGAGTAAAGGCGAGTGGCAAGATCTGCGTTCGCGGATTTGACTCCTGTGGGAATATCCAGTCGAGTTCAACGAAGTCATCCATGTCAATCCAGTCGAGGTTTCGGTCGGGGATGGTAAATCGAGATATATCCACCGATCCAACATGTTGCCGAAAAGACGACATAATATCATCGGTGCTCTTCTGGATGTCTTCAGGATTCGTCCCCTCGACGCTGGCAGAAACTGCTCTGAAATCGGCGGATTGAAAGTCCAACTGGGCCTCATTGATCCGCATTGTACTTGCTGTGGTCTGCTCCGAGCGCCCCTTTGCCTGTATTCTGATCTGCTCACGCCTCTGGTGAATATCGAGCTTAAGGCTGTCAAGGCGAACCTTCACCCCAGTCGCAGTTACGACTTCCTCCCCGTTATCCTCAGGGTCTTTGTGCTTATAAATGTGAGCTATAAACAGAGGGGCGAAGAGAACTTTATACTTAACCGTCGCAAGATGGCGACCGAACTTCTTACTCGTCGTCGTGATACCAGGCCAGATAGGACCCTGGCGGACAGGTAGCGACATGACCCCGGAGAACAGCGACCACCAGTCAAAGAAATGAGTAAAGAACCGTGGAGTCAAGTGAACCGCGTTGTAACTTGTTGACGGCGGGCCCTTGTCAACAGACCAATCTTTGCTATCTGGCGCGACAACCGCGACAGACAGGTGGATGTGGTCACTTCGGAAACCTCTGAATGCATCATAGTCCTGCGGAATAATTAGCTCATAGTCAACTGCATGGTAGATCGGGAGAGTAATACATTCAGCTCGGACTGTTCGATATATTTTGGATTTCGAAGGACAACCTCATAGTGCGGCTTGAACTGGGACGACCGAGTAGTGCCATCGAGATCTCGCTCAAAGACCAAGCCGGCGAGCCACCGCACATTTCCAGAGAGTTTCGTTACAACCTTCTTGAACATGGCGGTGTCCTTAGTATCACTGTCTGTGGAAGTGCTTTCTGAGTCGTCTAGCGGAGATTCAAATGTGTAACGTGCTTCGTGACTATAATCCGGAACAGCCAGCACGTATTCTCCACTAGTGACGCTCATAAGCTCTCGTGGATCATCACTCGTATGGATCTCCCATTTTACATCTTTACGCCAGCACATCACGAAGCCGGCTCCGAAGCCAGTGACGACATAGGGATCACGGGAACCTGTAGCGCGTTTAGAAGGCATATTCCAAGTGGGGGAACAACTATCACACCTTTCAATCGCAGATGAAGATCGCCATCGCCTTTCCATACCACATTAATGCGCGAATGGAAGCTTAGTCGTATCTTATCCCAGAATCCGACTTTATCAGAAGGGTCAATCTCAGGCTTCGTGAAGCCTTCAATGATCTTCATCATGTGCTGTATAACCGGCTGGTATGACATGCCCCAAGATATACTCGTAGGAAGGCTCGTGTTTATCTCCAATGTCGGATCAGAGAATGTTTTGACCGGTGAAACCGTCCTTCTAACGTCAATCGAGAACGCAGGGTTCGTGGTACCGTCAGGCAGCTGGCTAGGGGGTGCAATCTCTACGGGAACATGTCTTGTGGATCTCTCATCACGCCACTCTTCAGCGATTACAAAATTGGTCCGAAGAGACCAACTCGGTAATCTAGGGGATTGTCCGGGGCGAAGAGCTGGAATATGTAAGAGATCTAGAGGGTAATCTCTCAGACTGACTCGAGCCTCTCCCATCTCCAACTGGATACTTATTGGGATCAGCAGTGAGTATTTCATATCCAGGGGCATTCCTTTCCCGATCCTGTGAAGATATTGAGCGTATTCGCTTAGAGGAAATGTTGGCTTATCAATCACAAGATTCACGTCGCTGATAAGAGCCGACATTAGGCCTGGTCTGTTCGGAATAGACAGGACTTTCTCATCGTCCTGTACGTCCTCCGGAGGTTCGTCCGCGCCAGCGAACAGATTTCTAATTTCCCTCATTGAGTAATCCTGGGATCGCAGAGCAGAGTCAATCTTGATCTTCCAGCTTCGAGCATTATACTCCTGCAGTCGGTACCAGGCTTCCGATTCGGAAATCTTCGCATTTGAAGAAAGACAGGATAACCCCTCCGTGTCATACCGATACTTCTTCCCTCGTCTGCCACGAGACTCGGAGGATCCGCGCCTCGGCCACCCATCTGCACTTTTGCTTCTCCTCCCATCCTCACTCTCACGGCCAGAGTGAGGATCTGGATGGCTAGATTGCGCCCGAAACCGAGACGGAGTGCGACGCTGATCGGATTCATTGATTTTCTGAACTTTCAAGCGGAAAGCCTCCTCTCGAGCGAGGCGCTGCCTTTGCTCAACAAGCCCAGCACGATATATGCAGCCCAGCTTCCATTCAAATGGATCGTCTTCCAATTCAAATAGCAATGCTCTGCTGCGTAGAGATACTTTGGGGACCTTCTTGGGCGCCTCTGGATGTTTCTCCAACACGTATTCGTCGGTGCGCGTCTTGAACCGATGATGGAGCTGCTCAACGGCCTTCGCAGTATTGATGATGTTATCGAAGATGTGATGCATGATCATGTCATGAGGAACGCCCAGCCGGATGAAATCAGTGCAAATGTCAATCGATCTCTCCTCGACAAGACCGCGGCTCTGTTGTCGCTTAACCTCGCGTATGTCGAGTCTTACGTTATTCATGCTGGCGATCCTTGCCCAAACGCTCTTTAATTTGGGGGCTTCTGCATGCAGACGGACAAGATGGCATCTCACGAATGGGCCAGACCAACGGTGACGACCGGCCGCCAAACCGTAAATTTGGAGCATCATCGGAGGATCTGAGGGCATTTGTGCCTTAACCTGGATGATAGTCGCTCTAACGTCAACCGTAACAAGTTCAATCTTTGGTGGCGGCGCACGAGGGGCTTGGAGTGGACTGCCTGCGAGACTGCTGAGTTTGGAGTCGCTAGCAGTTGGTCCTGTCTGCCCCGAAGGCGATCGCATAAAAGCGTCCTGCAGCACTGACATGGCAATTCCAAAGGAATAATAGCGGTAAAGAGAAAATTGCAAATAGACCCCTTTGACAATGGAGTTTATGTGGAAAATTGGCCCTTGGAGATCGCTCTGAGTGCTGAGCGCAACTTCAAATCGAGGAAGCGAAAAGAAAGACTCCGGCTCCATATAATCCTCCGATTCTATAGCAAAGCCTTCGAGCCCACGCACATGAAATGCCAACCGTCTACCATCTGCGAGACCATGGTGAGATTTTTTAGGAGGCGACGTCGGAGTAAACCTAAAAGATGATTCCTCTCCCACGGTAGAATGACTCGGAGTGCGACGTTTTACTATATGTTGAATCGGCTCGGGTTTCTGAGCTCTGTAGTCTGCCTTCCAGGACTGGAGCTGCAGTGCGACTCCGCGGCTAATTTTAGAGACAGCGGGATCAACCCCAGCAATCTCGACACTAAATCCCGAAACTTCAAACTGGAATCTGAGTAGCCACGGCGGCAGGCGTCTCAGGATGCTTGGTTTGTGTTCTTCAAGGGACATCGATAGCCTTTTCGGTCGTACGTGCGTTCGGAACTGCTCCACGACTTGCCGAATGCCACGAATCACGTCCCCGTTGACCATGTGAACCGAGCATGAGTTCAGATTCCCTGAAGCAATGACACACACCTCCGGAGATGCATTCAGATGGACTTTAGCCTCCAAAGTCTCCGTTTTCACCAGACTGTATTTAACACCTGCAGGGGTCTGGTAGTATAATTGAGGAGACGCGATTCGATATATGGAGGACAGAAAGTAATGATCGCCACCCTCGGTCGAGTGAGAGGACTCGATGTCCAGTGATATTGACGAGATAGAAGATACCAAAAGATTGTATTCATCGGGTTCACCGTTCGAGCCCTCCAATATTGGGAGAATAAATCGTAATACAGGCTCGTGGATAGACAGCTTAATGTTCGCTTTGGGCAGCAGGCGTGAGAAAAGATGCCGATTATCTCTTTTCTTTCCCCGCGAAGAAGAGGCTCTCGCCTGGGCGACACTCAGAAGCCGGGAGACATGTTGCGGCTCTAAGTCAATGGAGGGAGACGTGACAACAAGGTTTGCAAATAGAACATTCGTGTTGCGTTCCTCAATATTATTCTCATCGGAGAAGCTCACAGTCTTAGATGGAAGGGTCGTTTTGATCGTCGTAGTGGCCATTGGTATATACAAGATCTTATCCGTTTCGCCCGAGCTATCGTCGAGACTGACTGAAAGGGATATCGCAGCAAAGAGCGCTTGATGAGCGATATCATCGCGCCGGAAGTACATCCGGTGAGCTGGGCTTTTCGGGTCCAGTCGGTGAAGATCAACACCAATCTCATGAGTAACCACATTGAGATACATCGACTTCTGACCCGCTGAAAGTGACTTGAGAGAGCGCGACATCCTAAAAAAACTCAGCGCTACCTGAATCTCCTGTATACCGCGCAACAAAGAGCTTGCGAACTCTTTAGAGTCCGCAACAGTCTGTACAATAACGTCATCTCGAGTTCCGGGTCGATCCAATTCCTCCACAAAATCTGCGAAAGATGTCTCGTCATCCGTGTCATTCACTTCTCTTTTCGAAAATGACTGTTTTAGCTTCTTCATTTTCTCAGACAGTATTAGCAAGTCGTCGTAAGGTATATGCAGTCTCCCGATCTTGACAGCGACCGATGCGTCTCTCAGCCCTTCAAGATCTTTATAAAGCAGACCATGTATGTTGACCCCTATATTATCCAGCACTTCCATTGGCTCACGGCCATCCACAGCGAGTAGGATATTTCGGACATTCATCATCCATTCAGCGGGCCTTTGTTCGCCGGATGGATCTTTCTTGTGACGAAAAGGCTTTCCCCTGTCTACCGTCTTGCGCCTGGTATCCACTGCCAAAGAAAATGACCCAATTTCAACATATCCGGCCTCGGTAAATTGGACGGTCGTGTTGACAGCAACAACGTCAACCATCGCCAACCAGTGTATCTGGCGATGAAGCCGCTTAATTTGCTCCTTCACCCGGGTCAACGTTTTCCATGTCTTGCTTCGCGGCTTCGAGGAGGCTCGGCTCGGACCTCGTTTCGCATTCTCTCCATCCACATCCTTGGACGAATTGTCGGATTCCGACACCTCCGATTTATTCGTCTTACTCTTGCTATTCCCCAAAGCCCTGGGGTCGATGGTCACCTTGAGGTCCTCCAACCGCAGGCTGATCCATGTTGGTTGTGCGAAAGATGGTCGATGTACTGACAGCCTTAGTCCACGGAGATCAATCCGTATCCCCTCCTTCGGGGCGTATGCGATCCGTCGAAGGGAGAAGTAGCCAATTCTCTGAATTGAAATCCCTGTCCCGATGCGAATAATGGCAAAGAGGATAAAGGTGGAGAGATACAGCAGCAGGACGCCCACGAGGACGGTCGTCGGGCTGTAAAATGTCATCTTGGGTCACGATCGGCTGGAGAATGGGAATCGTCTCTCTGGGATCGAATATGGATGAACAACAGAACATCGAGTTTATCACAACTCACTCGATTGTCTGTGGAAGTATAGAAACTCTTTCCGTCTTCGCTGCATCTGCTTTTGTGCCACCAAAGACTCCTATGCAATACTCCAGAAGGTCCGAAAGGATAAGGAGTGTGTCCGCCCTCAGGAGGATTAGGCGTGCGCACCAGGCTGCGGAGCGTGGATAAATAACCGCAACTGTCGTAGATATTTCATTCTTCGTGTCACTTTCACTGCGCTTCTGGAGCAACGATGTTAATAATGAATGGCGGCGCAGGCCAGGTATACTTTTGAAGATGCAGATAAGTTACCTAGCATGGGTGATTTCAGACCCTCCTGTTGCTTGCGGGCAGAACCAAAAGGACAGCGCGGGCCAAGCATTACAGCCCCCAAACGTTTCCAGAACAGGTCTGGGCCCCCGGCCGTTCATGCCCCGGTGCCGTCTCGGCCCGGCACTAACCAATCCGCCGGTCGGAACAGATGAGCCGGCTCCAGCGGCGCCACCCCCTATGACAGCCATACTCCTGTCGACAAGCTTTCCAGATCTACCGTGTCTACATATACAATCATAGTACATTCAAAAGATTGTCGGTCACTGCTGCTGTTCCGGTGCCGGTTGTGTCTGAGTGCAGCGCCTCCTGAAGACTGCACGTTCCAACAATTAATTGAAGCCTAAAAAGGTGAACAAGGAATTCTACCCCTGATCCCCCTGTATGAGTAATAATTGTGAAAGCCCAACACATGCCAGTAGACGGGCAGCCTTTATGAGGACAGTAAACAAGAGAATACCTGTCCGACAGAACAATGTTAAAATTCTTGACTAACGTGCAGGATAGACTCTCCACGGTTGCATGGCCCAGGGGCCCAGGGGTTTTGAAGTCCCACAGCATCTGGTCACTGCTTCCAATAATGTAAATGATACATTGACATGGCAGTGGGGCATAGCGTTATCCTGCACAGTGTACAACCACTGCATAACTGTGAATTGCATTCAAATGCCCTCTCTGTGGTTTCCTTCGACTATTATTCCGCCTCTCGTGTCTTTGGAGCACACGACAGGCGCTATTATATCTCCATTGGTAATATTGACGCCGGGAAGCAGAGTGCAGAGCATTCATGAAAATATATTAGCTGGGCCAAAGAACAGAAATGAGACTTGATGATCACTACTTAGTTCCGGAGCTGGAAAACTTGGATTCTGGGTTCGAGCCCTTTAACTTCTCCAGTTCCTGGATCTTCTCATCAATAATGGCGATTTCCGCCTCGATACCCAGCAGCTTTTCGCTCAGCATATTCCTGTATTCTTCATCGGAAAGAGATCTGAGGGGTACCCATCTCGAGTCTGCTATTTGCTGCACAATAGTCTTGGTCGAGATATCCGGGTTCTCTGATCGCCATCTGTCAACCGCGTTATAAGAGCTTTGTCCAAGGTAGCCTAGAAGCGAGAAGACAATGACACTAGGTAAGAGTCGACCACCTATTCGCTGCAATCAGTAATGTGGATAGACAACTACCGAAATTCTGTATTGTTTACCCATAAGCCTCGTTACCCCTCCGCCTGCAATTCCACCTGAGATGGCGCTGGTATAGGCACGCTCCTTGGGAGTGGCATTGTCCTGGAAATGAAGCTTGAGGATGTTGCTTCTCAGCCCTGCGGAGATTGTTCAACAGCAAGTCCAACAGCTATGTTGCTACAAGGACTTACACCAGAATGAGGCTCCACACGCAAACCAATGGATGCCGCAGGAAATCGAGTGGATCACGGGGTGAGGTGATCGAAGGACACCAGCTACTCCCCCGTATACGAGACCAGCAGTCCCTGAACAGAAATGAGCCCATGTACATCCTGAATTCGAGTCGCAAAGAAAGTTTTACGCATATATGATGCGCAACAATGGAAGAAACGTTGGAAGCACTCCTCTATCAACAAAAAGAAATGGGAACCGACCGCTCAAAGTCCCTACTTTTAAAGATGATTTCAATATCGCGGGATCGAGGAATTCGCCTTGATCACCCTTTGCGCCCATATTGGTGAGAACGCTACTCAATGGTAATCAAGCATTCCACCTGGACGGGATCACTCCGCGCGAATAATGGCTCGCATCTCTCAAGATGTGATGCATTCGCACGTGACATCTGGATTATCCGATTAGATTATGTAATCAAATTAAGAACTAACCTACTATCAAGTGTCATTCGCATGTCCATGTCATAGACATATTCTACTTATGTTGGGAGTTAGTGGACTGGTAGTCCTTAAAGATTGGGAATACGCCGTATCCCATTCGCTCTCTACTGGGACGGTCGCGTGTGGAACAAGACAGGGCTTTCGTCTGGCCAGCCAACGTGGCAATAGTCCACACCATCCACCGAGGTTGTTATTATGCTAAGACTTGTAGTCCTGGCTTCCGTCTACTCTGTGGTTGAAATACACCGTGTTTATATGCATAAGGAATCATTTTCATTTTCATAGATGAGGAGCGAGGCCATTTAGATTACTAATCATTGCATATCTGTGTGGCTCTGCACGGTTTGCGACTTTCCGGCGCTGGAAGGGTTGTTGAAGATGCAAGGCGGCAAATACGCTCCTTGCTCCTACTTCACCCGGACAGGCGGAAATATTCAGTGTACTGTATGCCCTATTTCGCAGGGAGGATATGCAACTCCGGGGCCCGCGGTCCACCTGAAGGCCGTGAAGACGGATGTAATAGTACCCTCGCTGACCGGACGCAGACAAGAGCAAGACACCATTGCCAGATGCACGACCTCAAAGACCATGTGTAGATAATTTTTATGAAATATCTGAGCTGGAGATCTGCTCCAAACTTGTGCAAAGTTCCAGTCATCGCAAAACGCAGAGTTGCCGATTGCAGTTAACAACTGATAGGTTCTTTAAAAGGAAGACTTCTTTTTCCTGTTGCACATTTTTCCTTTGTCGCATTGCCTATGAAGATTACAGTTCTAGAGAAGATTGTCAACGTGTGGTGAGGGAATATCCACGATAAGGCAGTCATAGAATTTTCGGTCCAGATGGTAATCTTGGGGCCTCTGGTCATGGGTGATAAAGCAAGGCAGACATATGCAAGAGTTTTACCATCATGAGACCCTCCACAGAACAATTTGGGGGTGATTTGGATTCATCTTGTTTTCTGTTCATGATTGGTGTGCTGGAAATCGGGATTCCAGTTTGAACCAGACGAAATTGTAAAAACAGGCTCCAAGCTGAGACATCAAAGGGTGTACGTCACCGATTCGAAGCAACAGGAGTCAGACGAGAGCTCCTATCCAGTAGAGGTGTGAGAACAAAGGAACAAAAGGGTCCCTCGATGAATGTGCAGAGACTGAGGATGATGGGCGGACCGATCGTTGCGGCCGCTGGAAGGGCTGCAGGTTAGGGTTAGCGCCTGCAGCTTTTTTCATTCATCGCTGTGGAGGGAAGAACGAGCCGCGTCCCACACGGGCAGATAGCATCGAGAATCGAGATCAAGACAACATCCGCTGCTCCTCGAGGACAGACAGGATATGATAATCATGCTGCGTCGTGCCGGGCGAGCGAGTCGGGTGGTTTCGAGCCAGGTGAGGGCGCCGTGGCTGCCGTCGGCTCGGAGCCGCACCACGCCTCAGGCTGACTTTTCTAGCGTCATCACTAAAAATTATCCTCGCAAGCAGACCAGACCATTTTGCCTACTTTCCCCCTCTGCTCTTCGCTGCGGAGCACAGCTGCACACCCCATTCCCACGACGCTTTCGGTCTGAGATAGCCAGGCCGTTCCTCCTTGCACGCCTTCTGTTGTTGTCGCTGAAGGATTTCTGCTCTTTCAGCCACCCCTTTCTGTGAGAGAGACGCGCACAAGTCCCTTGGCGCGTTTCCTATCCGACCACCGCAATCATGGGTGCGTCTACAGATCCCCTCCAATCGCCCCGCACTGCCATTCGCACCATGTCAGACATCGTGAAGATGCATGATACTGACCTTTCCTCATCCAGCGCCCGCAAAACAGAAGGCCCAGAAGATGTCCATAGGGACCTTCTTGGCTGACGAGAGTAGGTGGCGTGGGATCTCTGGCAGGTGGCCGGGTCGCTGACTTTGTGCAGGTTATGGCTCGTGGGCAGATGAGATGGAAGACATGCCTTTGCCTTGTAAGTCGCATGTGTTCCCTTTCTACAGTCTGGGCCGTGGCTGATGAGATTGAATCTAGCCGGTATGCCTGGTTATCTTTGTCCTGCGACATCTCCCATCGATCCTGATCGCCCTGTCTAACGACCAACAGCGCCCCAGCCCCAACCCAGCTCCACTACGACTGATCGCCGCACTACATCCGGCCCAAGTTTCGGTACGAATCTGGACTTACCCTGGTGAGCGCATGTCGTGTGATACTGATTCTTGAATCTAAAAGAGCGCGCCAGAGAGGAGCTTCCCCTCCCAACTCGTCCGCCGTACACTGCCCATATCGGGAACCTGTCATTTGATGCGACCTCGGGAGATATTGCCAACCTGTTTGCAGACTGCCAGGTGACAAATGTGCGTATTGTGGAGGACAAAATAACCAGAACCCCCAAGGGCTTCGGTTATGTGGAGTTCGCAACAGTGGACGGGCTCAAGAAGGCCCTCACGTACTCTGGCGCGACTCTGCAGGGACGAGCAATCAGGGTCAGCGTTGCAGAACCACGTATGCAATTCTCCCTCTCTGGCCTTTTGAGGAACTTCTTCGTTGACAGCATCTATAGCCAAGGAACCTCAACCGACTAGGGACTTGAGTGATTGGACCCGCAAGGGCCCTCTCCCGGATCTTCCTCCCCCCCGCCGCGTGTCTGACCGCCCTGGATTCGGGCGCAACCTCGACAATGCGTCCGACGCTGGCAGTGAGCGTGTTGGGCGAGATGGGAAAGTCAGAGACTTGAACAACTGGGAGCGGAAAGGACCTCTGTCCCCGATCAGTGGACCAGGCAGGGAAGGCGGTCGTCCCCGAAGCATTGAAGGATCAGGATTTAGGAGAAGCTCTCCCGCTTGGGGTGAAGGGCGTTCTCAGGATGGATCAAGGCCTCCGCGACGCGACTTCCAGGAGCGAACTCCCTCTGCAGCCGAACTCGACAACTGGAGGGCGCGGATGCGACCAGACCCACCAAAGGAACCTTCGCCTGCACCAGCTGTGAGACCCAAATTGAACTTGCAGAAGAGAACCGTTACCGACGTGGAGCCTGCTGCTCCTTCACCTCGCCCAGCTGACGCCAAATCTAACCCATTTGGTGGCGCACGACCGATTGACACCGCTGCTAGGGAGAGAGAGGTCGAGGAGAAGCGTGAACGTCTAAAGAGGGAGGCCGAAGAAAGAGCAAAGGCCGAGAGGGCCGAGAGGCAGAGACTCGCGAGGGAGCAGGCGAAAGCTGAGAGATCGGCGCCGGCGGCCGATACGAATGGTTCGAAAGATAGTGGTCCAGAGACCCCTCAAGGCGGGAAGAATTTCGAGATCCTCCGGCGGGCCGGCGAGGACGAGAATGGCATGACCGCCGACCATGAGCCAGAAGACCAGGTTGAAGAGTCGGGTGCTGCCGAGACGAAACCAGCTCCGAAGGAGACGACATCTAACCTGCCGAGCAAGTTAAATGGAAACTGGAGGAGCGGAGCCCCTCAACCCGCAGCGGCTACCGCTGAGGATGAGGAAGGTTGGAGCACAGTCAGCAGCAAGCAGCGCAACAACCGTCGAGGACAGTCTGGTCGTGGATTCGCGTAGATGTACTAATACCCATTTGAACCAGCCAGCCGGGTTCAAAACATCGTGCTCTTTCCGACGCGGTGGAGTCTAGGGGATGCTTTATTCTCACTTTCCTTTCAGAATTTCGAGTCCTTGGGCTTTTATATCCGGTCTCACTGTAGGATCGAAGCCTCAATTCGGTCAATGAATCTTTTCGGAAATGCTGTTACAGAGAACAAGCCTTTCTTCCTTTTTTCCCCCTCCCACAAGCTCTTTCCAAGGCAATCCTGTTCATGACTCTCAGAAGTCTCTCCGGAGGCAGCTGGTTTTGGTTATCCCGGTGGCTGTTTCGGCTCGTTTTTAGATCATCCTCCTCGCCTCTCCATATCCTCCCCTTCTTGGCTTATGATGTTTATCTGCTCGGGTTAGTTCCCTGTCGCATCTTAATGCCCCTTTGTCATTGTCTGCCCCCTTCAAAAGTTTGTTATGATTTCTTATTCCCATCACCTACCACTTTCCCATATGCGGGTCATCTATCATACATCTATGGCCGTTATGGTCAGATGCTGAAAGATGTATTGTGAAGAGCTGAAAAAAGAATCCTTTGTGTTTTCTCTTTTTTCTCTTTTCACGTTCCCGTATATAGGATAGGGTCTGTTATGTCACTTATTCTCCCTCTCACTGCCTGTCTCGTCGGGAATGTAGGATGGAGTGTGGAGTCTATAAGTGTTGTTGATGATGTCATGTTGTTCTAACGGAAGTCTTTTTCCCTTTCTTTTTATTTGACAAGACAGCTTGTCAAGATAAGACCATGGGAGGGTGCGGGGGAAGGAGAGAAAAACAAAGAGAGAGACTGAACAGAAGAATTGGCTATAGAAAAACGCACAACACGGCTTTTCTTTTTCCTGTCAGTTTTTATTGCCCCCCCTTTTTTTTTTCTTTTTGCCTTTCCTTCCCCTCATTCTTGCCATGGTCTTGTGTCCATCCTCTCAATGTCAACTCTTGCCGCGTTTGAGTATCGGTCCTAGCCGCTATCTCCGATGTGTTCTCTCTTCTGTATGCGCATTGGCTCGTAGGTTTTGTCCCTTATTCTTTTCATTTTCCATTTATTATGACTGAACTGAGCAAAGGAGAGTCGATAGATCGAGCGTGGGTATTACGAAAAATCATGCGACCTTTTTTCATGTATCATTTCCAACTTGGTTTTCCTTTATTATTATTATATATATACATCCTATAATACGTAAGACTAATCTTAAGTAGTAGTAGCAGCTAACGGATGTCGATGGTCAATCAACTAACCGACTGCAGGAGGCGATGAGTGGACTCGAGAGCGGTCCACTGGACTGGAAAATGAAATATACTGCATGCAGTATCAGTCTAGTAGTTGAACAACTCGGGGAAGGAGACGCTGACAAATTATCAAGCGGTCACTGAGCGGCAGAATGGTCAACACCTGCCACCGGACGGTGATCCAGAACGTTCTTCTGTAGAGTCGCGACAGAGCCAGGAGAATAGAGAACCTGGAGAATCTGCATCATCCAAGCGACGCTTCACTATACCGCCCATAGTGAGGCTGGTCGGATTCCCAAAGACGCTTGTGGTTCTGGGAGCTGCCGTCTCCAATGCAATCTTGTTTAGTTCCTTTGAAACTGTACGATCCTCTTGTCAAGACGTAACCATGGCTTAGAGACATGCTGATAACGCTTACGCAATACCAGGTCCTACCATTGTTCCTCATGAGAACCTTCCATTATGGTCTGCGCATACCTGCATTTGTGGGGTTTGGCCCCTACCTTCATTCTCCTTCAACTGGTCGCTAGCGGCTCGACAGCTCATGAAATGTTGCTTTTTTGCTTGCCTTTTGTTCGCCGGTCTCTCCGTGCTCACCCAGGTCGTCTCGATCATGGTCGACGTGGGCGTGGTCGTCGGGGAAAAGGAGCAGGAGCACTCCGGCATCTTTGGGACGGGAGAGGGGACGGCACAGGCCTACGCGTTGTTGAACATTGCCAATGCCAGTGGCCAGATCATCGGGCCTTTGCTTTCAGGGGGCCTCGCGGAGACGGCCGGCTGGCGGGTCACGGTGACGGTCCTGCGAGTAATCAGTGCAGCAACCGCGATGTTGTTGGGTTGCACAGACGAAAGGATTTGGGGGAGTTTTTGAAAAGGAAAGCTCATAGGTACAGTATATATTCGCTGGAATGTCAAAAAGACCATATAGAGACGTGGAGGGTAGGGTTACTGGATAGCAGGCGACAATTGTCACCACTCACGGCTGGACAAAGTCATGTGTGAAGGGCAATTATACTTCAGGCAAAACAGCATCAAATCATGTATGTATTACTGTTAGTTAATTGAGCAATTCGTATGTTCATAGGCACGAGCGCTGAGCTATGCCATTTCCAGAAATGAGTCTCGCAAACAGCATATCCGGCAGTTGTCGAGAGGTCCATTGCCATGTGGACTGAACGCAAGGGATGCCGCCACGTCTCCTGGGAAGCCGCTTTGAGAGTCGAGAGTTCAAGACAAGGTGCATCTGCAAGGAGAGAGGCCGGCGGACGGGGTGCTGAAGGGGTCCAGGGGCGGTCGACGGATGGAAGAGACGGCGTCGGTGCTGGACCCCGGCGCCATCTCGATCGACTGTCAACGGTCTGGCAGGCGGTGGAGATCGTGGAGAAGCGGTGATGGCGGCTCCATCGTGGCGGGGATCTGCTGTGGCGCAGGCTGCCATCCAGCGCTGCCTGAGACAAGGGAGATCGACTAGCGACCCGCAACGTCTCCATCTCGACGCTTCTCGACGACTCCAACACCTCTCCTCCGTCGGCCAGGAGCCCAGGTCCGCAAACGCTCTTCCACGATTCCGTATACCCTCCTCCTTCGGACAGCAGAGCACCCCGTAGACACGCCCGTCTGAGCTGACCAACCATCCTCTCCCGCATGTGGAGATGTCCACGACAACGACGACCACGACGACCACTACCACCACCACCACCCTCGTTGGGGCTCTTCCAACTATGACCGGCACAGCGGCTGTTAGCTCCCAAGTCTTCTGCCCGCACTGTGGCCAGGATGTCTCCCAGTCTCTCGACCATGCCGCCCGTGAGGCCCAGCAGAGGATCCAAGAGCTCGAGGCCCAGGTCAAGTTCCTGAGCGCCAGGGCGGCACAGACAGGTACGTGGAACCCTTCTGGCGCTTTTAGAAGTATCTTATATGACCCGGAGTTTTCTTTGCTACGTACTGTTTACACAAAGCATGGCTCGTGTTTGGTGAACCAATGCCTTGGTAATCCTTGCTGACATTCCTCTGTCTAAAGCCGAGAAACTCGCAGATTACGAGGACGAGATCCGCATTCTCCGCTCAAAGGCGCAAGAACACAACAAGTCCAACAGCTCCGTGTCTTCCACTTCCTCCGGCCCTGTAATAGTGTCAACAGAGAGCTCTCCGCCAAGTGGCCTGATATCGAAGCTTACAGCCTCACCCGAACGACAACCTCAGCAAAACCGCCTCTCTACTTTCGCCTCCCTTCTTCCCTACCGTCGTTCAGCTGCCAAAGACAACTCCTCCCAACCCGCCCCGAACCTGTCGTCGAGCTTCAGCTCCGATACCGAAGAGCTTCAGCTCGCACTGAGCCGCGAGCAGCACCTACGCAGGGAAGCCGAATCACGGCTCTCTCAGGCCAACTCCGAATTGGAGGAGCTGACAGCGCAGCTCTTCAGCCAGGCCAACGAGATGGTTGCCCAGGAGCGAAAAGCGCGAGCCAAACTAGAGGAGAGAGTGGCCATACTGGAGCGCAGAGATGGGGAGAAGAGAAAGCGGCTGGATAGGTTGGAGAAGGCGATCGAGAGGGTGGAAAGAGTCCGGACGCTCGTTGGGTGAGATCCACCCTTGCAGAGCTGGTATCTACCTGGACAGTTCTCGTTGAGATCTGTCCCTTGCATCTTATTCATTCCTATATCCCTTTTAATTTGCGGCTTTTCGTGCATAGGAGCCGGGAATTTTTCTTTGTCAGGCATCTTTCCATCTATCATTGATGTTTGCATCTACTTACGAGATTGACGCACTGGCTTGCATGGGTCACTTCCTCTGGGCGCATGGATGCATTAGACTGAGGCATTGAATTCATGGCTGGACTGGAAAAGTGAAAAGAGGCGTCTGGTCGTTTAATTTTTGGCATTCTCTTCCTCCACTGAGGTGTGAGATTCGGCTGGCTGGGATTAATGACACGTACGGTAATACCGGAATTGGTCGTTTCGTGCTGAGTTTTGCATTTCATATCGCTTTTAATAGTTTTATTTATTGGTTTCCTCCCCTCCGATCTTCCGTGATACCTTGGCTTACATATATCTGCCTAGTTACGCAGTATGTCTTGCATGCGGTCTCTTTTCTTTTCCGTGTTTCCATCTCCTTCTAGTTACAAGCACAGCAGTTATCCACTCCGATCTAATTGAACTCTGATGTCAAATTGTAATTGTGAACTCGGTTTCAGGCTTCCAAACTTAACATACGCCATAGTATGCTCCGTAGCTGTAGCCTTTGCTTGGCAGACATTGGCACTGTGCTGTGCGCCACATCTGGGATCGTCTTCATGTGAAACATTGTAAGACAACCTTGGAGAGACCATGATAACCGATTAGCTACCTGATACCTACATCACTAGGGTTTCAACCTTGGCCATAGTTAGGCAAGCACTGACCGGGTCTGTTCTTGAATCACATGCATGACTTAACCTGCATATATGCTCAAAACCTAATACATGCATATTGATGTCTAAGTCAATTGAGAGAGATTAGATTTTGCTCCTACCTAACAAGTCTGGCTATTCTAATTAGTCATTCCAGCATTATAACTAACGGGTTTTGGATACCTACCCAAGCTGGTTAATCTGGTTGAATGAATACTCTATGTACTGTACTTAGGAAGTACTGTACTTAGTCTAATGTCTCAACAATGAACTAAAAGGGTTTTGCACACACACACACACAGAGATTAGGTGCTCGACGCAATTCAGCGTCGGAATTCTCCTTATTTCGTTTTTAATCTTTGTATGTACATCTTCCATGATCTGGGCGAGGTCAGCCGCACCTACTTGCTTCCAGATAAAGTGCTAACACCTGATGTATTCAACTTAATTCAAGTCAGAGAACCATCATCGTCGTCGTCATGGTATTTCGGCTGGATCTGATGAAAGAATAGATAGATAACTCAAAGAGAGGGAGGGGAGGTGCGGGGGGCAAATAGGTAGGTATACTAGGACAATCGATTGTTCAGGAGGTTAGTATGTAAACTGCCTTGATACTAATAATAATAATAACAATAATCTGTCCTTTGATCGCAGGTAAGAGTCAACCATTAATATTTGTTATGTTTGTCCAATCTTTCATCGCGTCCAACTAGCATTCATCTACTCTAGAGCTTTCCCTACTCGCTTACTACTAAGACCTACATGCAGGCTGCAATGCATTGATCAGAAAAGAAAAATTACGACATTGAAAGCTGATTATTGGGGGAATAAACAATCAGAACACAATCTTATTCCATGCTTTAGATACCATGGGACTACCTCACCCAGACAAACCCCCAATCATACTCCCCATCCACATCCTCCCGTCCGCCACGGAGATCTATTTCCACGACTCATCTTTCTTCACCCGACACGGTGACGCCCAAAAATTACCATCCCCCGCCCAAGTCCGAGCTCTTTCCAACAACAATGCTTCCTCATGCTCGGGAACTCCCCCTCCCGTCCGCTTCCCCGCCCCTCTAAACCTCCTCGTCAAATACGGCCGGGAGATCACCATCGCGGAGGGCCAATGCCTGTGGGCGATCAGAAAGTTCCTGGGGGGACGAAGTCCCCGTCCCCGAAGTCTACGGGTGGTGTCAAGACGGGGACGAGACTTTTATCTGCATGGAGCTGGTGGATGGGCCTATGAAGGAGCGATGGGGGCTCTGTCGAGGGAGGATCAGTTCGTGCTGTGTGAGCAGCTGCGTGGGATCGTGGCGGCTTTGAGACGGCTGGAGCAGGATCCGGAGGAGAGGTTCGTTGGTAGGTAACGTTGTTCTTGGACCTTCGGACAGTGTATACTATATACAGTGTCAATGTGGATTAGATAGATTAGATACCTACCGTAGGTATATACGGCTACTGATATGCAGCTCTACAGGCCGCATAGCCCGCCGACCCCTCTCCGACGTCTCCTTCTCCTGCACGCCAGAGACAGGCCCCTTCGTAACCGTCAAGGACTTCCACGACTGGTTCTCCTCGCTTCACCTGCGCCCTTTCCCCGACGTGAAATTCGACGATCCATTCCACAGGGGCCTCCCCGATGACGTCCCTATCAGATTCACGCACGGCGATCTTCACCCGAGCAACATCATCGTCTCTTCTCCCTCGGACGATGGTGAGGGGGAGGGTGCCGGTCCGCCTCACATCCGCGCCCTCGTCGACTTCCACCAGTCGGGCTGGCTCCCCGCGTACTGGGGTACCGCAAAGCGCTTCTGACGACGGAGCCGGGGAGTGAGTGGGAGAGGGTCTACATTCCGAGATTTCTGGAGGAGAGGTACGAGGAATGTTTTCGGTCGTATGATTTTATACGAGTGCGCTGGGGTGTTGATGGAGATACCTTGTATGTATGTACCTTACGTAGGTACATATCTAGATGCTGTGACGACAGATGCGTAAGATACCGGTATGTGGATATTTCTTGAGTTCGCCGGTGTGAATGTCATTTATTGAAGGTTCTCTTTGTTCTCTGCTTACAATTTAGAGAAGCAAGAAATCAAGTTTCGGGGATGTGTTGCTTCGATGGGAACGACACCAAAGGGATGCAATGGTTCAATCAGCGGGAGATCGCTGTCTGATTGATATTAATATCGTTGATGCCAGTCCCTCGAGAGGCCAAACTGAAATATATCCGCTGACCGTGATATGGCACACGTACCTTAGGTACTGCAGTACAATACCTCCCGGTACCATTTTATAGATAGATATCGCTCTTGCAAACTACCGATATACGATCTCCGAAGGGGGCGCAAGAAATAGGCAGAGATAGCCAAACATGTAGAGAGATACTCAGGTAGGTAGATAATGGATGGGAAAGGGTTGAAATATTTTAATTTTTCATTTCATTTTTCTCTGCGTTAGACTTGACCATGTCCCCTTCCCCTCGACGAAGAGGGCGAGAGGCACGCAGACAGAGATGACTCAAGCTGGGAACAGGACTAGGCAACGCTTATCCCTTTGTACGTCCACAGCCAGGTCAATTGAATCCATTCGAATACCCGCAGCATGTTTCCCCGCGCGTAGAAAAATTATCCCGTCCCTACGTTAGAACTCCCATCGTTCCGAGGAGAAACAACAAAAAGGACGTTGTGTTTTTTCGAATCTATTTCATTGATTTCTCTCTTTTTCTTTGTCCGCGCTGGGAATAATACCAAGCCATGCAAACATTCGAAATTCGTTAACCGCCACGCATTTCACGACCCGTATAGGAAAAGAAAACAACCGACCGACCCCGACAGACTGCAACTGCAAACAAGGGGGGAAGAACCTCGTTTTCATCGCATTTATGACTCGGTGGTGACGCGGGCCTTGGCGTTGGTGACCTTGACGCCGAGAGCCTTGGCCTTGGCGAGGATCTCAACGCGCTTCCGCGAGGAGACTGCGGAGGCGATCCTATAGTAGTATCATATCAGCTTTGGATGTCCCTTGATGGAAAGCGTTTCCGCGATGGAAAGACGCATATTCGGCGGATGGGGAACATACTCAGCGGCGTAGGTGCGGTTGTGCATGAGCAGGAGCTCAACGTCCTTGGGGTTGTGGACGAGGAAGGCCTTGTGGCCAGAAGGCATCATGTGCTTGGTCTTCTTGTTGCTGCCATATCCAATCTATATTTCCAGCGTCCGGACCGTCAGCATCTGTCTCTGATTATTTCCAATGGGTGATCATTCCGCGGAGACACCGCCCAGGATAACACAAGGCGGATATCGGAAAGATGACATGTTTCGGAGATGTGATGGATTCGGTAGACGTACGGATGGCATAGCAATCTGGCCCTTGAAGCGTCTGCGGACGCGGTTGTCGATACCCTTAGGCTTGCGCCATGCCTCCGGCACACACTTGAACCGGTCGGACTGGTGACGCCGGAAGGGCTTGGTGCCTGCATACCCATCGGGGGACCATTGTCAGTCCGTCTCTGCAGAATATAGTGCCATGTCGCGGATGAAAAAATATCCAGCTCAATCCTCCGCATAGTTCGTGAAAATCGCGTGGGATTCTATCCGTTTCAAAGCCACGGGGTGGGAAGGGCAGACGTACGCTTCTTGACGATCGGGATGTGCTTCTTCGCGGAGACCATCTGGGCAAGGAGAATCCAGTCAGCATAATGCTTGCCCGGAGGGTATCGATATATCGGTCGCAAACTCACCTTGGCGGTGTTACAGGGTCTCGCTCGCTGGGCGTCGAGTTTGTCGTGACGGGTTCGAATTCGATATCGAAATTCGCGCTGAGGTTTGGCCGCCCGAAGAGTGAGTGCAGCACCCGCGCTAGTGGCTCGCTAAGCGAGCGAGGGTTCTTAGGGCTGCGCCCGGAGAAGCCCTGACTTGCCGTTTCGGGAAGAGCGCCGAGACCGCCCGCTGCAACCCCAGATTCATGATTCTGAAGTCTCCATAGGTACCTAGGTATTACCCTAGGTAGATATCTGGGTATTTGGTCAGAATCATAAGGTCTATGGTATAGCATTTCATGACACCTGTGGTGAAAATGGTTGCCCTTTGAAGAGTCTTGTGGATCGCAAAGATACTACTAATCGATTATCTTTCTCGTAACTCGTTACGGGTATACGAAGTCTCTCCATATCCACACAGCCAATTTAGACCTGCAAGCTCAATTGCATCTTCTCGCCGTCCTTCTCCCCACTCCTCAGCATCTTCTCCAGAATCTCCAAATCTGCCAGCGCTTCTTCCGGTGACTGCCTCTTATCCAGCGGTCCACCCTTGGCAATCGATGCCGCAAAGTCTGCGACCTCGGGCACAACGGCCTTGCCATCATACGGGACGTCCTGTTTCTCTCCCTTGATGGTGACCCCGTCATATGTCACCGTCACGACTCCGCCCTCGCAGGAGAACTCGTATCCAAAGTCCTTGAAGTCGGAGCCGTACGACGCGGAGAAGATACCCGTGGCGCCCGACTTGGTCTTCATCACGGCGTCCACCGTGTCGACGGGAGGGAGATGCTCCTGCATCAGATTCGAGTGTGCGGAGAGCGTGGTAACAGGGTCGTTGGGGCCAAGAAGCAGACGCAGACCAGCGACGATGTGTATACCGCCGTCCAGCACGAATCCGCCCTGGTACTCAGGAACCTTGCGCCATTCGGTCACCGCACAGAAAGTCAGCTATATTGACAGATTGAGTAGAAGATTGGTCAGAAAAAAAGGCTTACAGTAGTACTTGAAATCCGTCTTGGTCATGGTGTGGAGGTAGACCCGGAAGTTCTTGACCCGGCCCAGCTTCTGTATCTGCTCTGCGGCGTACAGTAGCTGCGTGAAGTAGCGGTAGTTCTCTGCCACCCCCCAGAAGACCTTCCTCGTATCGATGTTGGTACGGTACCATTGCACAAGTTCCTGCGCCGTCGCGAGGTCCTTGGCTATGGGTTTCTCTGAGAGGACGTGCTTCCCTGCTGACAGGGCTTTGCGGATGAACTCTGGCTGGACCGGGATCGGAAGACTGGTAATGGTCAATTCAATGCTTGAAAGAAGTTCAAAATTATAGTGTAGACGTACGCTATAATGACCGCTGAGATATCGTCCCGGGCAAGCAGATCGGCATAGCCCTTGCCCGGACCAGCATCCTCGGAATACAGGTCCACGCCAGAGGTTTTAGACGCCAAGTTCTGCGCAGAACTCAACGATCGCGAGTAGACTGCCTTCAGAGTGAAGTCCTTTGCCGCCTGAACGGCAGGCTGTAGGTGATGGTTAGCATTTCAGTCTCTGTGGGAAAAAAAAATTCCATAATATGGTCAATACCAAATGCTCCTCGCGGGCGAATATGCCTGTAGCCTGCAGTCAGTCGCTGTCTAGGTAGATTCCGGGCAAGCAATGCATACCGCTTCCGATAATGGCGACGCCTACGGACATGGTGAACTAAGATGAATGAATATCAGGTGGAGATGTTGATAATTTATGATGGTAAACTGCACAATATGCCAACCACCCTGGTGGAAAAGAGTAACACGAGTAGAGGCAGAGACCAGCAGATATAGTACTCCTTCCCAGCACTGCGTCCAGCAGCACAGCTCTGATAGGCTTTTCCAGACCTGGGAACATACTTATCCACCGTCCGCAGCCAGCAGCCCCTCACGATCGAGATCAACGTGGGGCATCGCGCAAAGTACACTCTGTTATTGGACATCGATTGTCGGAAGGCCTCCGTCCGGCGAACAGTCCAACGGCACCCCGCAAGAGCCAGACCCTCTGCAGGGGTTCTTCCTTACAAGATCGTTTCCCTGGGAAGGTCAACCCGAAGCGTTGTTAGGTCGCGAGCGCCCGGCGTCTCGGTCCCCGGTCCACGGGCGGCATGACGTCGCAGCCACGTTCCCCTTGCTCGTGGCCGGACCACGTGCGGGATGTCGTCCCGCCGGTCCGGTCTTGATGTACTGTACTGTACATGGTGTACGGGGGAGTATCTTGTCCTCTGACCAGCGAGAGACCCATGTGCCTGTCGCCAGGTTAGCTGTGCGTCTCGTGCCGCGCCTCCAGAGGCCTACTCGCATGGCTATTTTGAAGTTGCTCATGGTGTTTATTTAACTCGGGTGTCTCTCAACACAGAGATAATGATATTTGATATGTCTTCGAACTTCTTGTACGGATGTACTTCACCTTATTTTAAATATATTTTGAATAGTTTGAGACCCATAGAAATTCCAGAGTGCAACCATCTCGTTCCGGACAAGATAATCTCCACTTTCGGAACAACCCGGCGCTACAAATATGGCGGATCTGATCGCGGAGATCCATGCAGCCACGAGGTAGGCGCCCCTGAGACCTATCTGCATTGTTTCTTTCACAAGCAGTATATTCCACACTTCCCTGCATATCACACCACATCTAATCACATCTAACATCCCCGGAACACCTCCACATACACAGACACCCACATAAAGCCCTCACCCGTCTCATCGCCACTCGTCTCCCCCTCAGCCTTCCCCCGCACGCAAACACCCCCCAGCTCTACGCCGTGGGACTATCGCATTTTGCAGAAGTATACTTTTCCTTCGAGCAAGCCTGGCTGGGGCAGATCAGCAGCAGCAGCAGCAGCAGCAAGAGCTCCGATAGAAGAATTGCGCAGGGTGTTCGAGAAGAAGACTACGATGTTCTGGACGCATTCCTTAACGATGACAGGGGCAGGATCAGGAGCGTGATCCGCCAGATCTACGTCCCGGGGATCTTGAGGAGCGAGAGGCTGCGGTCGGATCTTGCTGTCTTGAGGTCGTTGACCGTAACTGCAACCGATCCAGACAGTACCATGAGAAGAGGAAGAAAGGAGACAGTAAAACAAAGACACATGAAATGGTCGACCGATGCTGATGCTGACACCGACTCGGCTGTGAGAGCCTTCTCATCACACATCCAAAGCGCTGTCCAGCGCAGACCGCACGTCCTCCTCGCCTACGCCTGGGTCCTGTACATGGCCCTCTTCAACGACGGACGCTGGCGGGACAGATTCGTCACAGGCGGTCCCGAGTTCTGGGGCTACACTCCTGACCATGTCCAAGTCGGACACAATGATTCTCCAGCTGCAAAATGCCCCCTCTCTTTCTGGTTCTTCAATAACGACAACAATGATGACGATCAAAACGGCGGGGAGCACATCAGGAACACCTTCACCAGACGCTGGGTATCTGCAGCAACCCTCCTCACGGAAGCAGAGCGCGCCCAGGTCGTCGCGGAGGCCGTCGAGATCTTCCACCGCTGCAGGCAGATCGTGCTGGAGATCGATGTCGCAGTCGCGCGTGGCGGGTATCGCAGGCCTTCGTCATCATCGACCCGAGGTTCTAGTAGTAGTGTCAGTAGTAGTGGTGGTGATATAGCATCCAGCATGTCTGGGTGGATCTCGTCGATTTTCCCGTTCGAAGGCACAACATCACGTACAGATGATCTACGTCAGCTCTTCGCAGGCGCGGCAGGCATCCTGGGCGGGCTGTGTGTCTGGTTCTGGACAATCAATGCAGAGGTGGTGCGGCGGGGCTATAGTAGTACCTGGGTAGGAGGGAGAGGATGATGGGAATGGGGGAGGGGGGTGGGTTGTTTTCGTATTTGCAACATTAATTCTTTAATTTTATGTTCTGCACTGTACATGTATGTATATATCTGTGCATGATATGATACCCTGGTATGATATACGATATGCTTCTTGTCTTTTTCGTGTCTGATATAATATAGTGGCCTCCCTTTGATTTTATTTGGTTTTCAGTGTCAGCACTCTCTACATGATATGCCAACCCCAATGGTGACGAACATGAAAAATTTTTATACCAAACAATTCATCTACAAAAACTCCAATAGAAGGAATTGATGGTAACACATAACGCGCCCTTAATCTTAACTGGGCAGATATGTACGTACGTAGAAAGAAACAGAATACCTACCTCCTTGTACTCATCCACATACCTAAGCTACCAAAACTACTAGGTAAGGTAGTACACAATTGGAATACATACCTTTTTACAGCAAACAAGACAGCTGCAGCTGAACAGACAAGACAATGACCGTCTTGCCCTGTCCTGTATTTTGTTTCGTTTTCTTCCACAGTCCAGACATGTTTGTGAGCTGTACTGTATTGTGTCATTGACCTCACTATTTCCATCCCCTTTCCCAGATTCGGTGGTAAGATGGGTTGGGATAATCCTCAGTAAGGACATCTACTTCCTGAATCTTCTGCTTTATCACAATGTATAATATCTATAATAGCATCATTCTTTTTTTTTCCCTTAAGTCGAGGGCCCAGCGACCATAGATCTAATCTGATCTAATCTATTCTGTTCTATTCTGTTCTGTTCTGACCTGTTCTGTTTCTGGTCACGCGACATAGATGAAATAGGAAATCACAAAGTTGAACTGAAAAGAAGGCAAAAAAAAAAAGGGAACGCGACCAGCGACAAAGCTTAGCTCTCGGATGGGTGTACTACTGTACATGTACTCCGTACAAGTAGCTAACTAACCTTAGTAGTCAGGAGGGAGAGAAAAAGGAGAATGGAAGGAGAAGCGCACACTTCGGGAAACCGAAACAACTACTCCGTACTGTACGGAGGTTGAGATCCGGGGGGAGGGCCAAGAGCGGGCGGGGTATGGATGTGATGTGGGAGAGGATGTACTGTACGGAGTAGAGTATTTTGCCCGGCAGCCCGGGCCTGTTTCGCTTTCCTGGCCTCCAGTACGCAGGTTCTGCTGTATCTAGGATGCAAGAAGCCAACAAAGACTGTTGGATCTCTGTGCTGAAGGCGTTCTTCTCAGTTACCGCAGCGTGCTTGATAAGCACCGAGGGGTGAAGAGTTCCCCCGGGCCCTCGGCCGACTTTCCTGCTCCAAGTCGGAGCAACTCCGTGGTCTTCGGCTCTTCGCTCTTTCGGCGCGCACCGCAGCGCACGGGCTCGTCCAGAACACGGATTCGGAGATATTATTATATCAGACGGCGCCTATTACATTTTCTCAGAGAGCAAGCTGCAATGCTCTCTAATAGGTGCCGTTGGTATTATTGGTGAGACGATCTGTATGATTCACTGCCTTATCGCTTCACTTTCCTTTCCCACGCAACTTCGGTAGCTTCCGAAGTTGAGATCTCAGGGTCTTTGTCTGCATATGTGCATGATATTGCCTTTTATAGTCGTTGAGTCATATCCATATCCATATCCATATCCATATCTCGTTTCTCGATAGCCATCTCTGATTTTTGGGTTTCCAGAGAACTTTCAGAACCAACATTCACTGGCTGCTTACTACTCTGAATGTCACTATCATGCCGTGCCAGTCGCGATCCTCCTGCGCCGGCTGCTCCTGCGACGGGCGCGCCGATCGCGAGCCCGCCAGTATCGAGGACTGCCAGGCCGAGCTGCTCGCGCTGCGACGACGAGCTCGGGAGCTCGAGAGTACCTTGGCGTCGCTGAGGGCCGGTTCCTCTTCGCAGTCCTCAACGAAGAAGGCAGGCCGCGAACTGCGATCTGCCAAGTGGTTCAACAACAGCAACCCTGGCATGGGCGCGATTTACATTGAACGATATCTCAACTATGGACTGACGCGCGAGGAACTGACGTCCGGCAAGCCCATCATCGGGATCGCCCAGACCGGGTCCGACTTGGCCCCTTGCAATCGGTACCACCTGGAACTCGCAAAACGGGTGCGCGAGGGGGTTCGGTCTGCGGGAGGCATTGCCTTTGAATTTCCAACACATCCAATCCAGGAGAGCGGGAGACGGCCTACTGCATGCCTGGACAGGAACCTGGCGTATCTAAGTCTGGTTGAGGTCCTCTACGGCTATCCCCTGGACGGTGTGGTGCTCCTGACCGGGTGTGACAAGACGACCCCGGCATGTCTGATGGCTGCGGCCACCGTTGTATGTCATCTGGCTTGATTCTTTTGTTTCAGTATGTCAGAACTTTGCTGACGGAGTCATAGAACATCCCGGCGATATGCCTCAACGTTGGTCCAATGATCAATGGATATCTGAAGAACGATTTGGCAGGCTCCGGAATGGTCGTTTGGAAGGGGCGGGAGCTCTATGCCGCAGGGGAAATCGACAAGGAAGAGTTTATTGATTTCGTATCCAGAGGGTATGGCAGGGCTTCTTATACTCACGAAAGACCGCCTCTGACCTGGATTCTAGAGCACCGTCGGTCGGTCATTGCAACACAATGGGAACGGCATCGACCATGAACGCACTTGCAGAGGCCCTTGGCATGGCGCTTCCGGGCTCCGCTGCGATCCCTGCTCCGTACCGCGAGAGAGCACACTGCGCCTACGAGACGGGCCGGCAAATCGTCGAGATGGTACGTGCTGACAGAAAACCGAGTGATATCCTGACACGCGAGGCTTTCGAGAATGCGATTGTCGTGAATACCGCGATTGGAGGCAGTACGAATGCACCAATCCATGTGAATGCCATTGCCAAGCACATCGGGGTAGAAGTCACCCTGGAGGACTGGGACCGGCTGGGGTTCCATATACCGCTTCTCCTCAACATGCAGCCGGCCGGCGAGCTCTTGGGGGAAGAGTACTACCGTGCAGGGGGTCTTCCTGCCGTCATGGCAGAGCTGCTGGACGCCGGGAAACTGCATCCAGACGTCCTCACATGCAACGGGCGCACTGTGGCCGAGAACGTCCGGGGCAAGTATTCTTGGGATCGCCGGACGATCAGAGCATACAAGGACCCCATCCTGGAGAACGCTGGATTCCTTCATCTGCGAGGAAGTCTGTTCGAATCAGCCATCATGAAGACCTGCGTCATATCAGATGAGTTTAGAAAGAAGTTTCTCGAAAACCCCGAGGACCCCAACGCGTTCGAGGGTGCCGTGGTCGTCTTTGACGGGCCGGAAGACTATCACCGGCGCATCGAAGACCCCTCCACCCCGATTGACGATCGAACCATTCTGATCATGCGCGGGGCTGGTCCGCTGGGCTACCCCGGGGCCGCTGAGGTGGTCAACATGCATCCTCCCGGGCGTCTGCTGCGCGAAGGGGTCCGTTCGCTCCCGTGCATCGGGGACGGGAGACAGTCTGGCACCTCCGGCTCGCCGTCCATCCTGAACGCCAGCCCCGAAGCCGCTGCGGGAGGCAACCTGGCTCTCTTGCGAGACGGGGACCGGATCCGCGTCGATCTGAACAAGCGTCGCGTCGACATCCTGGTCCCCGAGGAGGAGCTCAGACGGCGCCGGGAGGAGCTTGACGCGAAGGGAGGGTATGACGTGCCCGAGAGCCACACGCCATGGCAGGAGATCTTCCGCAGAGAGACGGACCAGCTGAGCGAGGGGATGGTGCTGCGGGAAGCCGTCAAGTACCAGCGGGTGGCGCAGAGATGGCCCGAACCTCGAAATAATCACTAACCGGGAAGCTTGGCATCAGATCGTAAGGCAACACGTGGAGCATGACGAGTGATGCCGCCCTAAGAATACCCTGCATTGGACTCTGCAGGGCCAACGTACGTAAGCTCACTCTGTCACAACCACCAGACTTTTCGATGCTGTACATAGTGCTTTGTAGGATGTACTGTACTTGGGTAACGGGGTGGAATCTGTGCAGGTAGGATTAGTTGACTGTGACGCAATTCCCACACGGTGAGACCGGTGCATGCCACACCGGCATTTCAGTTAGCTAAGTGATCGCCCACGTCGCACCCACCTGGGGTCCGGACGAGAGCGAAAAGCAGGGAAGAGGTTCCCTCTCCATCCGCTGTTGTTCGACCTCCGCCGTGTGCGCAAGGGTCTTGGCGCGTCACAGCCACTCCACCGCGCCAAGAGCCTTCCTCATCTCTTGGAAGATGATCGACCACGACGGAGGGGGGATGAGCGGTGTAAGCTCTCCTCCGGCTCCAGACGAGAAGGCTCGGATGGCAGGGCGTTCCTTGAAGCACAGCGCTGCCTCCGAGGGATTTTGTGATGTGACGGAACGCTTCGTGTGCCGCGGTCTGGACCATGTCGACCGGACGGTGTGCTGAAAAGCGAAAAGTGTTGAGCCCGTCAGCTCAGCCTCGGGGAGCGCCACGGAGCGTCTGTGCCACAGCCACCAGCAGCTAGCGGGCGACTCGTGTTGCTCGAGAGACCGGCCAGAAGTTTGAAACGGCCCTGCAGGGCGCGCTGGATGCCCAACAGCGAACAGCATCAGGGTCTTTTCGTCTGAAAAACCTCCAACGGCTGCGCGATGACTCGAGGAGCAGCAGATCCAGCGGGGCTGCGGCGTTCCCGCGTGGAAACCGCGGCGAGCCGCTGGTTCCCGCAGCTGTTTCCAGGATGAGTCGAGAGGATGATCACGATAAAAAAAAATTTTTGTTTCTTTTTCGGGACATCACACCGCCGTGGATTTATGACATCGCACCGTGTGTCGGCCAAGGCGCTGCATTTCCCCTGCTCTTATATACTGACATCTCCCCCTCACCATGGCGTCCTCGTCCCCCGTCCACTCAGAGACTAGCCCTGCGGCATGCGCCTGTGGCCGCCGATAACGAGTGCGTCGGTGCGCCGTGCGTCGTCGAGCCCTGCAACCCGCCTGCCCCTTTCTGCTCCTGATCCCTCGGTCTGATCGAGCACCACAGACGTTCCCCGGTGGTTCGACGAGCCCCTGGGGCCTGTTCGACGCGTACAAGAAGGCCTTCCTCCCCGGACGGTCGAGCGTGGCAGCTTTTCTCCCAGATTGACACTCCACTTCATCCTGAGGCCTGCCACGAAAGCGCGGGGTTCCCCTCCCTGCACCACATCGTCCCCCTTTCTCGCATATCTGCACGCACGTTCCCCGTTATCTGAAGGCTTCTTCTCTGGGCACCATGGAGGTCAATATATAGGACCGTCCTTTGGGGCTCTGTTTCTTGCGCGCGGTGTTCGTCACCACTGAACACCACACTTTCGAATTGCCTCGTCGGAATCGTGGGTTGCTATACCCCATTGACATTTCTTTTTTTTTTTTTTTTTTTTTCCTTCCCGACACCTCTACAGGCCTGATTGCTTGAGAACGGGTCGAACTCAAAGCGCGCATTTTTCACAAATACACGATGGCACCCAATCCCTTCCTGTGTCTCCGCACCCTCTGCTGCCCGCTCTACTGGTTCCAGCGGGGCGAGCGCTTCGACGACTCGATCTGCGTGGAGGAACACTGGAGCGCGCCGGTTCCCGGCATCTACAGATACATCCCCAAACGCGGCTGGCACCTCGTCCGTCGCGACGACGCCGACGAGGACGAGGAGATCCCGCAGCCGACCGTCTACTGCCGCATCCTCCACCGCTATCTGCTCGAATCCGAGATGCAAGAGCGCTGCCGCTGGCACACCGTCAAGGGCAAAGGCGACAAGCCCCAGAAGTTCCTCTTTTTCCGCCTCGACGACGGCTACACCTGGGTTGCGGGCTGGGACGCCAAGGGCCGGTTCATCCCAGGCCCCTACCGCAAGTGGTGCTACGACAAGGAGAGCATGACGATGCGGCGCATGACCGCCAGTGAGGGTGCCGACTCGTCGCGGAGCAGCAGCATTGTTCCGGAGTAAGGGAGCTGCTTGAGTGTCGATATCCTCCACGTGGTCTCTTGATATACATTCTTTTGCGACATGCAAAAACATTGTTACATGGTCCGTTTTTCGGATCGAGCCTTGGAAATGAGGAGCACGAATTTAGGAGCCTTACCTTGAAAGGCTTCCGCACACACCGCAACAAACCTGATTTATGTACATGTACACCAACAGCTGGACGAGAGGACCGCTCATCGCATCGCCATGCAACCACGAGAGTCCTTTGAACATCGTCCAAGACATTGCAAAAACAGTCATCAACCATTCGTTTCAACTACACATGAGTCACTGGTGAACGGAACAGGACGAACAAGGGGAAAAAAAAAAGGAAGACGCCGCGTTGGAACGTCGTCTGGTCGGATCTATGAGTTTCGGTATCTGGGTTTACTGGCGTTTGACGGGGGTCTCGTTTCATGATCGATAGACATGGGATAGATCGGTGACGGTTCATGTTTGGGTTTCACGGTTTACAGACTGGTTCCAGGGTGGTCTTCGAGAGTGATTGTTATCGAGAAACGGTGTCGATTGCTCGGGAATTTCGGACAATAGGAATGGAACGGTGGAGCAGTGTCATGTTCTGTTTCTTCTTCCTCCTTCTCCGCTTCTTTTGGCTTCAATTCTTATTTTGGAAGTATCATGTCCAAACAGACCACGTTCTCAAAAATGAAAAAAAACTCCTCTGTCATTTGCATCTGTACTGTGTACACCTATACCTTTACTTTACAACTTCGACCCCTTTCCCTTGCCAGCACCAGAATCAGAACCAGCACCAGCGTCACCGCTGTCAGTAGTGGGAGTGGTAACAACCAACCTCTCCAACCCCCTCCTGATCCCCTCCTCCATGCCCCCCTCCGCCGGCCTCCCCGTCCCCCGGTCCACAAACACATGCGTGAACCCGCCCACGGCCTTGACCGCCTCCTCGCCGCGCTTGAAGATCCCGACCTCGTAGTCGGCGCTCGACGCGCCCAGCCGCGTCACGCGCAGCCCCAGGTCCAGCACGTCCGGAAAGGAGACGGGCGCGAAGAAGGCGCAGTGCGAGGAGACGACGAGGCCGATCTGGCTGCTCCTGGAAGAGTTGCTCCCGGAGGGGGCGGAGGAGATGCTGGAGGGCGAAAGGGGGTTATGGTGGTACGGGTCCAACCTGCAGTGGGTCACGAGGTAGGTGTTGACGATGGAGTCGATGAGGTGGGCGTAGACGACGTTGTTGAGGTGGGCGTACATGTCGTTGTCGGACCTGCTTTCTCTTTAGTAATTAGATTATGGGGGATGTGCATGGAGATGTTGTCATGGTTCTAGGCATGTGCTAGATGAATGTATGCGCAGATGCATGGAAATAATACAATTAGGGCTTGTTCACAGCTCGTAAAGATGCATATATGTACTTGTGTATACAATTCAATTCATATATGAAGCATCTCAGGCAATGGATTGGGAACTGTACTGACCATCTTGTCCGGTACTCGAGGTGGAAGGGGTAGTCGCGCCGCGTACGGCGCTTCTTTGCTTGTATGTCTTCTGCTGGTGCCATGGTGTTTTTTTTTATTCGTGCCAGCGGGAGATGTTATGTCGATATATTGTATATTATAAAGAGAGAGATTCTGGATTGCTCTGGATCTGGGCGTGGGAGGAAGCAGATCTCATGTCGTATCCATCTCCGCGAGTCGGCATCTGGAGCGTGCCGAGGTTGACGGCGGGGTTATCTAAGCAGCGTCGGAGATGCAGGCCGCGTGGTTGTCTGTCTCTTGTCTGGAAATCCGTCCTGTATATACAAGATACAGGAGATAATGGGTCTCCAGACTCCGGGTCTGCTCGAGATGTCCCCGCCGTCCTCGGTCTCCGCCGTCGCCCAGACCGTCGGACGTGACCTCCGCCCGACAGAAAAAACTCCGCCAAAAACATCCCGCCGCGACCTCTCCACGGCGGCGCTCTGCATCCCCCGCTCAGCGCCATCGCGCCTCCCACCTCCTCTCTTCTTGCGCGCTGCTCGTCTGATGTCCTTCCATCCTCTCTAGCTTCTCACCCCTGGCATTCTCCCCGCGCATCGCCGCCTACCTGGCCCGCCGTGGCCGCATCACCATGGCGCTCACGCCCGTCGACACGACCATCCAGGTCCCGCCCCCAGATCCCCCGCCCGAACCGCCGCCAGACGTCGTCGTGACGCCCTGCGACCCCTGGCCGGCACCCTACTACCTCGAGGGCGGCCTGCGCCGCGTCCGGCCCTACCACTACACCTACAACACCCACTGCAAGGAACGATGGCGGGGTAGGGAGCTGCTCGAGATCTTCACCTCCGAGTTCAGGGACCGGCCGCCGGAGTATTACGTTCGTTTCCTTATCCTCCTTTTCCCCTATATCCTCTAGAGCCTCTGCTAATATCTGTTGACAGAAACATGCCATCGAGACCGGCCAGGTCACCGTCAGCGGCAAGGTCGCAACCCCCACCACCATCGTCAAGAACGGCGAGATCATCTCGCACACCCTCCACCGCCACGAGCCCCCGGTGACCGCGCAGCCGATCGGCATCATCCACGAGGACAACGACATGCTCGTCATCGACAAGCCGGCCGGCGTGCCCGTCCACTCCGCCGGCCGCTACCACTTCAACTCGGTCGTCGAGATCCTGCGCGCGGAGCGCGGCCACCAGTTCAAGCCCCTTCCCTGCAACCGCCTGGACCGGCTGACGTCCGGCGTCATGTTCATCGGGAAGCACCCCAAGGCGGCGGATGAATTCCGCCGGAAGCTGAAGGAGCGGACCGTGCAGAAGGAGTACGTCGCGCGTGTCAAGGGCCGGTTCCCGGATGGCGTGATCCTCTGCGACCAGCCCATCATGTCGGTCAGCCCGAAGCTGGGGCTGAACCGGGTGCGCGCGACGGGCAAGGATGCGAAGACCAAGTTCCGTCGGCTGGCGTACTATCCGCCGCAGTCTCAGCGGCCGTCGTCGCAACAACCAACGGTTCAAGAGGGCGACAACGGTGTCAGAGCCGCCACACCACCGCCGCCCCTGGCCAACGAGGAGGAGGGTTACAGCATCGTCCACTGCCTGCCGCTGACGGGCCGCACGCACCAGATCCGCGTGCACCTCCAGTTCCTGGGCCACCCGATCAGCAACGACCCGATCTACTCGAACCGGCGCGTCTTCGGCCCGGACCTGGGCAAGAACGAGTCGAGCGCCGACCGCGACAGGGAGATCATCGAGCGCCTCTCCGAGATGGGCAAGACCGAGGTCCCCGACACGGCCGGCTACCGCACGCACCTGACCACCCCGCCCAACGTGCCTCCGGGGACGGACCCCTCCCTCGTCGAGGAGATCATGGCCCGCGAGCACGACGCCGCCATGGCCGACTACTGCAAGCGCCGCGGCGAGCGGCTGTCCGGCGAGCGCTGCGAGGTCTGCGACACGGAGCTCTACACCGACCCGGGCCCGGACGAGCTCGGCATCTTCCTGCACGCCCTCGCCTACTCCGACCACGCGGGCCACTGGAAGTACCGCAGCAAGATGCCCGCCTGGGCCCTGCCGCCCGAGGGGATGGACGGGCCGACGGAGGTGCCGGACTGGGTCGAGCCCGCGCCCGGCGAGGAGATCGTCGTCGGCAACGGCGTCATCCCGGAGGGTCTCGCGGGCGACGAGGGCGGCGACGAGAGGAGCAAGGATGAGATCCCGGCGTTGGTCCGCGGGGTCGGGCTGGTTGATGTCTCCGGGGTGGCGCGGGAGCGCGACGCGAGGATGAATGGGGAGTCTTCCGCTCTGCCGCAGGCTCAGGAGGAGCCTGAGCCTGAAAAGGGAGACAAGAAAGAGGATGAGAGCGAAGCTCCTGCTCCTGCTGCTGCTGCTGCTGCTGCTGCTGTCGGGGCGAGTACATAGGAAAGGGGGAAAAGAAAGGAAAAAAAAATCACGAGATCCATGTGATATCCTCTTCTTTCATCTGCCTTGTAGATAGTTTCTATCTTATTCTAAAAGTTTGTGTGTCCTTGTTCTTTCGATATTTATAGACGATAGGGAAGTAGGTATATGTATATGCATGAATGAATAATACATAGACCGAGGGAAGAAAAGAAGAAGAAAAAGAAGGACATCATTGCAGCTATGAGGTGGGGAGAGCCATTCTGATTCTGATTGTTCCCACAGATGGCTTGATATATCAAGTGGGGAGAGAGAAAGAGAGAGAGAGAGAGACGAATTGACCCAGAACCATCATACTGCAAATAATAATAAATGGAGGGGAACTCCATGGATGTAGCGTAAGTACAGTACAGTAAAGTACAGTACCAGTACCAGTACATCACAGCAGAGAGATTTGATTATTGATTAATCCGACAGGACTTAAGTAGGTAGGTACAGTACCTAGTAGTCCACGGTTCTTCTGTTCTGTGAACGTAACCCCCTATTGATAACTACTATGCGTACAGTACGAGTACAACGTGCAAGCCAAGTAAGTAAGTGACAGCCGAATATTACCACTATGACCTATCGGTATGCCAAGAATTTTATCAGCCTAGTCAGCACCAGCCGATCCGGACTATCATAGGTCTTAACCCCTAAGTCCATAAATAGTGGTCAGATAGTTAGGTAGATTGGAATGATCAGAGCTTTCATCATCATACCTTCGGATTACGAGGTTCGAACAGTCCGACAGTAAGTAGTAGGCAGATAGATAGCCACCAAGAACCAGTCTTAGGACAATGGCCATGGGTGTCTGTCTAAAACATACATAGCTCTCATCTCAATGATAACCTAGTAATAGGGGATTACCCGAAATGGAATTACCAAACTAAGTATAGAACTCAACGCAAAAACGGATCAAGAGACCAAAGCCCCGAACGCCGATTTCCATGCTGTGGAGAGCAATGGCAAAGGAGGGGAAAAGAGAGAAGCGCTATCTACCAACGAATAAGGATAATCAACTGTACGATACGATACGAATACGGATGATGGATACGACGATGACGACGACGACGACGACGATGATGATGGTAACGACGGGTGGATGAAAATGATCTACTGCGTCGCGCATTGCGCCGGTCCACCGCGATCCTCCTCGTCCTCGTCCTCATCGACCCATCCCGACCCGCCGCGGGGGTCGCCCGCGCCGAAATCCTCCAGATCGCCCTTGGGGTCGTAGTCGACCTCGTCGACCGTGTCGGCCTCGACGATGGGCGGGTGATCGGGCTTGGGCAGGATCTCCCGCAGCTTCTCCAGCGCCGCGGGGCTGGGGGACCACGTCCCCTCGTCCGGGAACAGGACGTTGACGACCAGGTATAGGTCGCCGTAGGCGTCGCTGCTGCGCTTGATGGGCATGCCTTGCCCCGGGATCTTGAGGACCTGACCGGGGCGGAGGACGTCGCCCTTCCGCTTCGGGTGGGTGATCTCGATGCCGCGGCCGTCGAGGTGCTTGACGACCACGCGGGAGAAGCCCGTCAGGGCCTCCGCCAGCGTGATGTCGATCGTGGCGGTCAGGTCGGCGCCGGCGCGGCGGAAGACGGGGTGCTCGGCCTCGACGAGGTGGAAGATGAGGTCGCCGGGTTCTTGGTCGGGGACCTGGTCGGCCTCGCCTTCGAGGACGATGGTGTCGCCCTCCCTCGTTGACAGTCAGTTGTCTAACCGATGGTGTGTAGTTGTCTGGAAAGAAACTCACTTTGCTCCTCGAGGGATGTATATCTCCAGCATCTTCTTTTCCTCCGTCACCTTCTCTCCCTTGCACTTCTTACACTTGTCCTTCGGGTTGAAGAAGCTTCCCTGCCCTTTGCAGACAACGCATGGGACCGTTGACTGCGTCAGGAAGGGCCCAGCACGGGTCAGGATTTCCCTGAAGCCTGAAAGTGCTCATTTAGTAACAGAGACCGGCAGATCCAGAAAACCTGAGGTCGACTTACCATGGCCATCACAAGCCGAGCACTTCTTCGCCGTGGCTTTCTCCTTGCCGCCCTTGCCCTTGCACAGGCTGCAGATAACGTTCTTCGTGCTGGCGAACTTGACGGTCCGGCCCTTGTACAGGTCCTCCAGGCTCACCTCGTACTTCTGCTCCTCGTTCGGGCTCTTCCGGGGCCTGTTGCCGCGCGGCCCAGCGCCGTACCCCGGCATGCCGCCGCCCATCCCCATCCCGCCGAACATCTGCGACAGGATGTCGTCCAGGTCCGGCGCCCCGGCCATGCCGGGCTCACCGGAGCCGTCGAAGGCGCCCATGCCATGCGTGTCATAGATGTGCCGCTTGTCCTCATCGTAGAGGATGTCGTAGGCCTGCTGGACCTTTTTGAACCGGGCCTCTGCAGCTGCTCGTTCGGGCTCGGGGACCTTGTCGGGGTGGTTTGCGAGGGCGGCCTGTTTAGATAGCCGTGTTAGACGCTGGGAACAATCGATGGGATAGACGGGCTTCTTCTTTCTCATACCTTGCGATAAGCCTTGCGGATCTCCTCCTTGGTTGCATTTCTGTCGATTCCTAGGACCTCTGCACGAACGTTATTTTCCTGCCAGGGATGTGCAGAGCGTCGAGAATACCGTAGAGGTCAACATGCCCTTCGCTGTTCACTGTATAGGGAAACAGGACAATCATGTTAGCAAGTTGCGCATGGATCTTCTTATCTGGGTAATGGTAACACGCGGACGGACGTACTGGCGAGGATCGAGACTTGACGAAAACTGGAGTTTCAGCTTTTGAACCGCTGATGGGAATCTTCCATGAAACGGCAAACCAAGATACCAGAAGTAAAGAAAGAAGAAATAAAGCGTTGAAAACAAAGCTGTGGTGCCGCCCTCACTAACGCGTGGGACGGACTCGTGGAGCGGGCCGAAATTTCAGCAGCGGCGCAGCGAGCACGCGCCCGCGCTGCTGATCTTATCTCTACCGCCCACCGCAGAAAAGATCGACCCCTCCGCCCGTGAATTATCGCTTGTTGCCAGCAGAACAGGGCCAGCTTTTCTGTCCTTTCTGTTCTACGGCCACAATTGCCCTCTACCATGAGGCGCGCCCTGCTCGGACTTTTCGCTCGTCGGTCGTGGGTCTGCTCCCGATGTAGGGCCAACTACTCCGTCGCCGCGGCGGCGACTCCATCATCTCCGAGCGCCGTCCGCACAGGAAACAAGGGCAGGAAAGATCTCCCCGATGCGCCCGCGCGAACACGTTTCGCACCGTCTCCGACGGGGTACCTGCACTTGGGGTCATTGAGGACGGCGCTGTTCAATTATCTGCTTGCCAAGCGGACCGGGGGCCAATTCCTCCTCCGCATCGAAGATACCGATCGGGTTGGTCGCAGTTGTTGCAGTTTAATAAGAGGCTTCTGGACGTCGCGCTGACGGGCGAAGAAAAGGACAATCCCTGGGGCTGAGCAGCGCTTGTGCGAGGACCTACAATGGGCTGGGTTGCAGTGGGATGAAGGTCAAGACAAGCACGTTGTGAACTGGATGGATGTTTCGGAGTGCTAAATGGTTCCACAGGTCCAATTGTTGGAGGCCCATATGGACCATATAGACAGGTATGTTCTACCCTCTTTCATTGATTCAATACCGAATGCAGCTAACTTCTTGTTAAACAGTCGGAGCGAACAGCCATCTACCGCTCCCACGCCCAAGACCTGATATCAAGCGGCCATGCCTACCGATGCTTCTGCACGCCAGAACGGCTCGACACCCTAGCGAGACATCGCAACCAGGCGGGACTCCCGCCCGGTTATGACCGGAAATGCTTCGATATCTCCCCGGAAGAATCGGAGGAGAGGGCCGCAAAGGGCGAGGCGCATGTCGTTCGGTTGAAGGCCGACGGGTACCCGATGTTCGAGGACCTGGTCTACGGAAAGACCGGGCAGAACAAACCCAGCAGTAATAAGATGGAATACATTGATCGCGTCTACGATGACCCGATCCTGCTCAAGTCCGACGGGCATCCGACGTACCACCTGGCGAACGTGGTGGATGATCACCTCATGAAGATCACGCACGTTATCCGCGGGACTGTACGCGCAGTCCCTTCTCCCTCTGATCAACGCTGTTACTAAATATTATCTGCAGGAATGGATGCCCTCAACACCCATGCATATCGCACTCTACAACGCCTTCAACTGGACCCCGCCTCGGTTCGGCCACGTCCCGCTGCTCGTCGACAAGAGCGGGCAGAAGCTGAGCAAGCGCAACGCGGACATCGACATCTCCTTCTTCCGCGACCAGCAGGGCATCCTCCCGGCCACGCTCGTCAACTTTGCCGCGCTGCTGGGCTGGTCGCATTCGCAGAAGTCGGACGTCCTGAGTCTCGAGGAGCTGGAGCAGATTGTATGATATTTTCCCCTACGGCTGGTCTATACGGGAGAATGTCCATGGCTAACAAGCATGCAGTTCAACATGAAGATCACAAGAGGGAACACGGTCGTCGCATTCGAGAAGCTGTGGTACCTCCAGAAAGCGCACGCGCAACGCTTCGCGGCCAGCGGGGGACCCGCGTTCGACGACATGGTGAACAGGGTCGCAGAGGTCGCACGGAATAGCTATTCGACGGAGCAACTGTAAGTAGATCCTTATACCCGACCTTCTTCAGAACCCGCAAAAAAATACAAAAGAATAAGAATCAAAAAAGATCACAATTGACAAAAACGTCATATCACCAGGGACTCCATCCTCCAACGCCGCACCCTCGCCGACTACGTAGCTCCTCTCCTCCGCGCAGACGCCAAATCCTACACGACGGCGCAGGAGTTTGTCGCGCGCAACGAGACCTTCTTCACCCAGACCCTCAACCGCCCGGAGTACACACCTGCTGCTGCTGCATCCAAGAACGCAGACGCAGACGCAGAGAAGAAGAGCACAAGCACAATCCCGCTATCAGCGCTCCACACCGCAGCAGCGGCACTGTGCCTCGTGCCCGAATCGCACTGGACCGCGGACACGCACCGGTTCAACATTGCGTCTTATGACGGCGCCTCTGCCGCCTCCTACTCACAATCATCCTCATCCTCATCACCCCCCGAGACAGGGGCAGCAACAGAAATAGAAACAGATGCAGACCCGGAAAAAGCCCGCCTCGCAGCCGACAAGGCCTTCAAGAAGGAACTCTACCACTACCTCCGCTGGGCCCTTTCCGCGGGGAATCCAGGGCCGGGGATCCCCGAGACGATGGCGATCCTGGGCCGGGCGGAGAGCGTGCGGCGGCTGGACGAGGCGAGGAGGCTGACGGCCTCTTCCTCCTCCGATAATAATGCCGGTGGGACGGGGTCCACGTCTGGGTTGTTGTTCCCGGGGAGACCGAAGAGTCAGAATCAGAAGGAGGGGGATCTCTCGTGGATGGGGTCGCTTGCGCCGCGGTGACACCAAATCGGGAGATGTGTCACCGAGTATGATAGTGTGAGAAAAGGCTAGGTATATGTATGTATATGTACCAATAGCGCATCCCTTCTTCCTCTTATCTACGAGAGCACAACCTCCAGAGACTCCGTTAGAAGACCCTCTTAAAATCTACGATCGAAGGAACTGGAACAGAATGAATGAAGAACAACAACCAATTGATATAGCAAAACAGCAGCACTAGCTGAACCAAATCACACTACTCAAATCGAAAGTATAACAAGCTCAAACATTCTCCTACTGACCCAGAACGAGCCTTTTAAATGAATGGGGAATAGGATAGATTGGAATGAAAAAGTAGTACGAATTGCAAAGATACACATGACCCAAGAAGATAACCTTGGCAACAGCAAAAAAGGCCAAAGGATCTGCATTATACAAAAGGGGAAAATAAAGTAAATACCAATCATCCCTTCCAGTTCCCTTCACCGCCTGCTGAACAGGACCAACCATCCATCCTTTTTTTAGTGAAATACCCGCAAGAAAACCAGACGCCAATGTCAGAATGTAGGGAAGCTCCAATGACAAAATACAAAAGAAGTCAGAATTGGTATGCATAATATCGTGGTCCTATCCCTTCCGCCCATGCCGGTCCCGAGATGATAATAAGAAAGGTCGAGAAAGAGGAAGCAATAAAACCCATCCATGAAACGCAAAAAAATCAGGAGACCAAGGTCGAAGAAATCAATGATCAGAAAATTTCGACACGGAATGGGAAATCCCTGGTTCGGTTTCCGTGACGGTGACCTGGGAAGCAGTTGGAATACGCAACCGACTCCTGCCAAGGGCAATCCAAGATCGACTGAGAAAATTCGTATGTCAATCGTGTAGTCATAAGCTCGTGGTCATCCGGATTGCGCCCTGACTCCGTGCCTCCCAAAGGACCTTAGAAGCGCAACGTGAAGAGAATATTTTTGAACGAAGCAGGACCTCAGTACTCCAGATCATCGGACCATGCGTCATCGTTACCCTCGGTTCTAACAGTTTGTCCGTTTTGCTCAACCACTCTTTCGTCTGATCCTACCATCCTGATACCCTTCTTCTTCCCTGCGAAAGAACCGTTCTGCGAGTTATCAGGGGCAAATCGCTTGCTCTGGGCAGCACGAAGCTTGGCATAATACACCTCAGTTGCATCGGCTTCAGGTTCAGAACAATCATCATAAGTCTCCCAGTTCTCCGATCCTGATGTCACGGTGATCGTCGAGGGATTAGAGACCTGTCTAACTGGGACATGGTGCTGCATATAAGGGTTCGGTCGAGGGTATCCTAATATTGAATTGTTGAAAGAGTGGAGTGACTGAGAGGATCCTCTAGGCTTATCGGATAAGACGGAAGAGCTGAGATAAGATCGCTGGCTGCGGTCGTCATAGACATCCTCAGGACTCACTGGCCGCACGATTGTGGTAGACATGGAACTAGTGCAACGTGGCGGTTCACTTGGATGGTTCTCGTCAGGGGGCTCAGCAGTCAACTCGCGCATCTTGGGCGGTGGAGCACGAGGTGGTATTTTACGCATGGTACTTGAAGAGAACGAATCGGGTGGCACACGACGGTCCGCGGCGTTGTTCCCATGAGGCATGTCCCCAAGAGGGACACGAGTAGGAATCTTTGTTGGCGATTTCTGAGCGGTAGACGTATTGGTGGAGGAGTTGGCAACTTGGTTGCGTCTGACAGGCCCAGTACCCGTAGGAGTCTTGGTCGCGGAGCGTGGTGGAAGAGCTCCTTTCATCGAGGTCCCTGGGCGAGTAGTTTGAGGCTGCTTTGTAGTGCTTGATTTGGCACTTGAAGCAGGCGCAGATGGGGTCTTTGAACGGGGCGGAGGTTTGGTTGTTACGGGGGTAAGCTCGTCGAGATATCTCTCGCCGTAGACAAGGAAGGGTCTTCCGTACTCCTCCTCCCACTTCTCCAAGACCTTCCTCAGTTCGGTTTCCACCTTTGGAAGCTCTTTTGCAAGCCTCTTTCTCATCTTCTCCTCCCTGAGCAGTTTTCCCGGGTCGCGCTTCTCTCCCTTGTTACCACGAGACATCAGGCGAGAAGCGTCTTGGCTTGAAGCAGCGAGTTCATCACGGTCCCGGATGAGACCACGATGTTTCTCGATCAGCTGAAGTATCGGCGCACGCTGCTCCTTCAGGGCTTCCAATCGAGCGATCTCCGCTTCATGAGCCTCCAGCAGAGCATCACTGTAAACGTCCGAAAACGCTGGCGTGAAGTCAAGCATCTCTTCCTCAGAGTAATACAGGCTGTCCCAAAGTTCCTGGAGTCTGCAGCGGGCGTCTTCGACAAACAAATGTAGGTTTTGCCTCTTGAGTTCGTTGAGACGAGCCAGCTCGTCTTCGAACTCGTTGATGGTCCGCAGCCCGCAGCCGCGATTGGCGGCCAGAAACGCTTTCCGGTCGCGCTCTTCAACCCCCAGGCGTTCCCAGAGTCCTTCCACCGCGGTCCTTAGATCCTTCAATTTTCGTTCACGACTCTTCTTTTCGTTGAGCAGCCCCTCTCGCTTCGCTCTGAGGCTGGCGAGGTCGGATTCGTGAAGGCCCAGCTGCTCCGGCGCGTCGCGGTAATATCTAACGATGGCAGGATCGGTTTGCGCCTGGGGAGTTCCAAGCTCCGCCCAGAGTTTGATAATTTCTTCCGACATCGTCTTTACCATCGACAGGCGACGGTTATATTCCTCGTAAACTCTGGTGAATTCATTGTCTAATGCAGTGACGTAGGAGGAGGATAGATCGAATGTGGGGGGAACAGATGCACCAGGTGCGGTTGGAGGAAGCTCAATAGTGACAAAGGACGGCTCGAGATGCGAGGAGTAAGATTCGAGCGCTTCCGCAAGCTCTGCAGAGTGTTAGACAGAATCGTTTTTCCTATATGAATGGCTGGAGACTGACTCCTGACTTGTTCAAAGCGCTCGCGATGTAGTTTGCTGATCGTGTTGTACTTTTCTTTGAGAAAGTTGAGGCATCGGTTCAAGGGATAGGAGACGCGCAGGTCGTTCTCATCCAATTCGAACTGTCCATTTGCTTTCTCCTCATCCAGAGACGCCTCCATCTGTTTTATCGTCTTGATGAGTCGTTGCGCCTCCTCTACCATCCGATCCTTTTCACTGCGACGATATACTCAGTAAACAATACCAAGTAGCGGATTCAGGGATTGAGCTCACTCGTTGGCGAGGCGTAGCTGATTATTCAGAGTCTCTGACAGAGCAGAGAAGAGCTAGAGGGATCAGTTACTGTCAGCAATTGGGTCGCGTAGGATCGAGCACGATTGGCGCAAGCCCACCTCTGCCTCTCGAGACTCCCGCTCGTGGTTCGGGACTCCGATCTCGTCGAAGATCCCATGAAGCTGGCTGACAATGTTGTTGACCTGGGTGGTCAGGTAGCTCGTGTCGACCGCCATTCTGTGCAAGGACGTCGATGTAGAAAATCTCCGGAGGGGTTATCAGGAATGGGTCAGGCCTCGCGACAGGGCGCCCAGCAGTCGAGGCTGCGACGGCAGCGAGTCGCCGGATGTCGAAACCAAAGTGAAAGAGAGACAGGCTATGCGGGGTGATTGACGACGGAGAAATGGCTTCAAGTCATGGAATCCAACGAGCGGTCCGCGAGCCCAAGAATGAGACTTGGGAAAAGAAGGCAAGTCAGGGCGGCGGGCGGAGAGAAGAGGGCGGCGTACACATACGGAGGGCGGGAGAGTCCGCCCGCACAGCCTTGTTGACGCCGTCGGCCCGGCAACCGCTGACTCAGCAGCTCACCGCCCTCGTTCTGCCGGCAGTCCCGTGACGGCCCCGCGCGCTCTCCGCATGTCGAGGCCGTATCTAATCTCCATCGTCCTGTTCCTCTTCCCCAAAGCCCTTAGAGATACCCTCTCTTCAACAGGAAAATATCCTCGTTTCCGTCCCGGCGAGCTCGTCCAGAGCTCCACCAGCCCTCCATCATGCAGGCTGCACAGCAGTCCTGGGGTGAGTACAGCAATCCCCCTCTGAGATGACCGTGGCGCCAACGTCATGCAGAGTTCGAGAACGCGATCAAACTCGTCGACCCCCAGCGCGATGCCCTCTACCGATACGACGAGGAGGCCCACAAGGCCCTCGTCGCCGCCCGTCCCTGGGCCAAAGACCCGCACTACTTTAAATCGATCCGTATATCTGCCGTCGCTCTCCTCAAGATGGTCATGCACGCCCGCTCTGGCGGGTCGCTCGAGGTCATGGGCCTGATGCAGGGCTACGTCGCCCCGGAGACGTTTATCGTCACGGATGCCTTCCGCCTGCCCGTCGAGGGCACCGAGACCCGCGTCAACGCCCAGGAGGAGGCCAACGAGTACATGGTTTCATACCTGCAGGCATGCCGCGACGCCGGGAGGATGGAGAACGCCGTGGGCTGGTACCACAGCCACCCCGGGTACGGCTGCTGGCTGTCCGGGATCGACGTGACGACGCAGGACATGCAGCAGCTCAGCGACCCCTTCGTGGCCGTCGTGATCGACCCGGAGCGCACCATCTCCGCGGGCAAGGTCGAGATCGGCGCCTTCCGCACCTTCCCCAAGGACTACACGCCGCCCAAGGACCAGCACCACGAGGACGACGAGTACCAGAGCATCCCGCTCAACAAGGTCGAGGACTTTGGCGCCCACGCCTCGCAGTACTACTCCCTCGAGGTGTCCCACTTCAAGAGCACGCTCGACACGCAGCTCCTGTCCCTGCTGTGGAACAAATACTGGGTCGCGACGCTCAGCCAGAGCCCCCTCTTCGCGAGCCGCGACTACGGAAGCAAGCAGATGATAGATCTAAGCCAGAAAGTCAAGCGCGCGGCGCGGGGGATCAGCGGCGGCGCCTCGCGGGGCGGATTCAGCACGGGCAAGGATCAGCAGCTGGAAAAGGTGGTCCGGGACGGAGAGCGGATCGTGGCGGAGGAAGTGAGCGGCCTGATGGCGACGGAGATCAAGAAGTCGCTTTTCCTGGGCGTCGGAGAGCGGACGAAAGCGGAGGCCCAGCAGGCGCAGTCATGATGGAAAAAAATTTTCCCATTCACATTTTATGCTTTGACTAGTTACATGTTTGTTACGTATGGGTTTCCTCGGCGCTGTGGCATTAAATGATGGTCTTTTACTACAATACTTCTTTCTGGTCGATGAAAATGGAATGATATTAGATACAATAAATGGAGTGGCTGAACGAGTCGCGATATAGGCACCCGCCCGAGCAATCATTAGAACTCAAGCTGTGTTCACCTGGATTTGACAGTAGACAGGGGAAGCCCGAGTTGTCAGATGCCGGGATGCTCCCGAAATCACTCAAATGTCCCTTGAGCGACCCGGAGCATTCTTCGCAGGCAGCTCAGAGTTTGGGTGTCCTCCCTTGCATATATCCGTTGTCTTTCATGCCAAATTGCCAGTGGTCTTGCCAAGTCAACTCCTTCCCGCAATATCGACACTTTGCCGACTCCCCGTGAGATTTGTTCATGTGAGTATTCAATGCATCTTCAGTCGGCATCGTTTTCTTTCTCGCAGATCTGATCCCATAATGCAATTTACTCTTTAAGGCGTTGGACTTCATCGTTTGTGTTGTCATCCAGTTTTGCCTTCCTGTCTTCCATTTCCCATTCAATCCGGGCTCTCGCTTGCACAGCACTTATATATATAGGGGGATGGGTATTGCGATGCCTAGACTCTTGCTGCTGCTGCAGCCACATGTCCTCGGATCCAATCTTCTATAGTGCGTCCCGCTGGGCGGCTCGCAGTCCCAAAAGCTCATCCTTGTAAAACGTGTCTGACGCGGAGACTTGCAACATTTGTCTCGATATCCAACCATCCCAGGGATGGCCTTGTTCGTATTATTTGCAATCCTGCGACAATTGAACGCTTTATCCACCTGAGAATCATACATCTTCGCAATACACGTCACCTCTGGCCCAGTCCTCTCACACGGCCCACGGCCTGCCGTGCAATCGAATTCGACATGGGTATGTCAAAAAGGTGAACGTTGCAGCAAAGGGTCTGGAGATCAAGTCCGGAAGAGTTGACCGAAAATCAACATACCAAGACCATGCATTTTATTTTTGTTGGCTTTGTTCAGTAACGAAGCGAAGCACACTCCTGAGAGGTCAAGCCAGCATGAAAGATAGTTCCGAAAATGGGTTTTTATGGACAATTGTCTATGGCGGAGCTGCAGGATGAACACTGGGGGAAGAAATTGGCTAATTCTGTCAGGTTTTCAGTTATATGAATCAAAATCCTAAAGCATGATACAGGTTCAACAATGCCAGGAGATTGCAGTCTTACAATAAATTAGCATTTCCCGCCGCATTCCTGTTGTAAACAAACCTCAATGGAATAGAATAAGACCTTTTAACCCTGCTCCCGGACATCTCCGATCAGACAATTCGAGCCAGAAAAATAAGTTGTACTGTTGGTGTTCCTCCTGTTAACAATCCACGGATTCAGCAGATCTGTGCAGGGCCTGGGATCTAAACTCCGTCCAGCCACTTTCGAAGGACAAAAATTTCTGTTGGAAATTTTGGCCCATGACAGAGATTGTGCGTATAAAGAAACCTTTTATATATAAATAGTATTATGGACCGTGGGAATAGAGAATTGGAATACATCATGGAGATATTTCTCCAAGCCTGCTTATATCGTTCCAAAGTGACCAAATCGTGGCTAAAACATGCAGACCCTTTCCAAATCAAGTAAAATTAAATATAATCGAGAATCCGAAATCCGAAAATAATTATTAGATCAGGACTCAAAAAAGCCTTTTTCCAGAGCCGGACTGGGGACATGTGTGAAGCAAAAAGTTCTTTATCGACTCTGGATCAGAGAGAGACTTTTTTTTCCAATGAGGGGTTAATAAATACTCAGCCATATTACCTTGCTTCACAGTGAGATAGGCTAAGTGAGTGACAAAACCAACTCTGGTAACGGAACAGAACAGCAAAAAAACATTGAGGGACTGATTGGTGCGTTGACAAGAAAAAAAACCTCTGTTGTCCAGTTCCTTTTTATGTTAGTTAGTCAAGTTCCCGCAGTGCTTCAGTGAATTGTTGCATTGCATTCCAATTTCCCGTGAAGTTTACTTAGTTATTAGTCATAGTAGTAGGAGGAGGAATAAGAGGAGGAGGTATGACATAGCATCGCCAAGCACTCGAGGTTAATGCTGACAGTTAATATATTATGCAGGAGCAGTGATCAGTGCAGGAAGGACCTGCTTCACGCAGTTTCAAAAAAGGAAAATAAGAGAAAAGGAACCTTGGGAGTGAATGGGGGGGGGGGGGAATAATCGTCTGCACTGCTCTGCTTTCTTTTTCCTTGTTTCCATTCTATCCATCTACCTACCTAGGTGCCTAAGGTAGAAAGAAGTAGGTAGGTAGAAGACAGAGACAGATTGACAGACACAGTTGCTGCAAAGAAGAAGGGGTTCTAAATTCTAAGGCAGTATATACACTACACTACAATACATGTTGTATTACTATACTACACATACACCTAGATCGATATCTCTATTAGATTAGATTAGATCAGGAGAAACTGAAACTAAACTAGACTAGCTACTGTAGTAGATGTGCATCTGTGCTCCGTACTCTGTAGTTGTAGAAAGCACTGTGCATACACAGTAGAATATCAGGGTGGAGGTGGAAGAACAAGTCCTGCAGAAGGAGAACAACGCAAGCAGCAGTAACCTGTTATTATTCTACCACCGAGGTCCAGGGTCCACCCATTCCCTACCTAAGTGGTGGAGCACAAATTGGAATCTCCGTCGTCACAGTACTGATTATTGCTAGAGCCAGGCACTAGGCGGGATGATAGCGGCCCGGCTTCCCCGTCTCACCGTCTCACGGGCGCCCGGGCGCAGGCTTCCAAGATTTCGAACTGCGACCTCATTTCTCAGGCTGTGATTTCTATTTCTATAGAAAATAGGACTAGATTCGAGCACGGGCCATACCATGCCATTCCATGCCATGCCAAATCATCTCTAAGAGCCACCTATGTACTGTAGCTCCCGTCCAAAGAATGAACAGGATTATGATCCTGCGAGACTCTAGAGACGAAAAAAATTCCAGCTCCAATTCGAAGTGGAGAAGGATATATCTACCTACATTCTACACAGAAGGTAGGTAGGGAGTAGCAGAGTACTAGTAGAGAAGTAGATAGTGGGGGAGGAAAAAACCAAATTAGCAGATTACCTAGTTAGGTAATGTTATCCGGGCCGGGGGTGCTCTCTACAAACGAAGTGAGATTTCGCCCGAAACCTTAGGTACGAAGTACTACTGTGTATTGTGTAGTATCCAGGCCAGGGCCGAAGGAACGGTCTAGAAGGCCGGCTTACGTGATCTTAAAACATACTTGGGCACAAACTCCAAATGCATGAAATTTTACTGCTCTACTTGATGACGGGTCGTAACTAACCTACTATCTGTCCTGGAGAGCGCACACAGACAGACCGGATAGATTCGCAGCTCACAAGGATTATACACCTGGAGAGTAGGTCATGCTACAGCAAAACGATGCACGTAATCCCGCAGGGGACAGACGGGGAGTAATCGTATATAGCATACAGGAGATAGCCAATCATATTTATTCCCAAGGCTACCGTTTGAGGTTCCCAGAAATAACAGACAACTTTTTTTCCCTGCCATATAATATGTACAAGGATATCTCTTTCCTTCTCCGAAAAAAAAAACCTACGTAAATGGAAAGAAAAAAGGGAGAGGGAAAAACAAAGAGAAAAGAAAAAAAGGAAAGGAGAAAAGGAAGGGTCCAAAATCGAAATAGAAACAAAAGGTATCATCTCGTACCATGTCATATATCATATCCGACCATGTCAGAATCACAGCCGGTGAGCCCGTTGACGCCAGCAGGGAAAAAAAAAATATCCGGACACAAAAAAGATACACGAAGCTGTCTTGAAGGAAAGTGAGTAGACGCCAAGAGAAAGAGATCTCACTCTCAGAGATATGAGACACGAAGACAGATCGACAAAGAAAAAAAACACGGACTGCGAAGCTGTCAACGTAGATAACCAAATATGATAGAAGTAAATAGGTGAAGATGGTTGCAAAGATGTACAAGTATACACAGTGAGAGTATAACGGAATCGTTATGTTCGCCTTGCTTCCTTCAGAGGCAAAGAAGCTGAGTCAATATTTCATCTCGAAAACGTTGAAAAGAGCGGCGGGCAGGCTCAACCGAGATAATCGAGCTCCGTCTGCCCTTCGAGGGTATCATGCGTGGAGACTGCCGGTCCTGAAGCCGACCCAGGAAGAAACGTTACCGACCCCAGATGCTCGTCCGAGGCGCGGAACTTCAATCATCACATGGACGTCATGATTGCAGATACATTCAAACAAACAGGGGGAATAGTTTCCGAATCGTATGTGATTTTTTTTCTTCCGCGCCACATTAGCCCGAAGTCTACCTCTGCACAAGGCAAGAGGGCACACGCCGGTGCACATGTCCGTTGAAAGCAAGATCCAGAGATGTATGGATAGCCAGTATGCTTCGGCCAGAGAGGAGGAGTCGCGTGCACCGATCTCGGCCCCCATCGGAAGGTGGAATCTCTCCGAAGACATGCGAACGAGCAATTGTCAAGCCTTCAACCCAGCCGCGGTAACAACAACAATAATAATACATTCCGACTAGCATTCATCACATGAACTGATGCGATGTTTAAATCCGACGTCGCTTGTGAGTGGGGCATCAGGTCGATCACAGCACTCAGTAGACGCAATTGGCGCGTAGATAGCCAATGGCAGCCTATCGGGGCCCGAAAATGCGGCTGACGCACATCACAGGCAGGACTGGAGGGCCAACTCGGTTTGCCGCCAGGCAACCGGAGCGGTTCTCAGGGCGTTGCAGCGAGTTCGGGTTACCCCGTGGCGTGAGACTAGAGAAGGCGAAAGTGTTGCGTTCGGGAACCCCCACGCTCAGATGCGACGTTGACAGGGATAGCGGGATCCACGCGCGACCGACTGAAGAGCTATGGAGGGGAAACATGACCACCGTCCTCACGCGGACTTACAGGAAGCCCGACTCGGAGAGAAGTCTACGGGCGCCAATCAATAGTTAGTCTCCGTCGCCTCCACCAGGAAAAGCAAGTCAGGGGAAAGATAACCGTCAAGGTTAGGGAAATGATGTTGCTATTAGAGGCAGAAGATCGTCAGGGATGTCTAGCGGATGGGGGGCCGCTGCAACCTTCTGTCGGCAATGGCGCCATAGGCTTCCAATAGCCTTCTGCTATGTGTGCTTTGAATAGGCAAAGGTTATCCCTAGCGCAGCTAACCCCATGGCCCCAACAACATGCCTGTCCCAAATGAGGATCATCAAGTGGCATATCTAGCCACACGGTAAAATAGAGGTAGAGGGAAGGGGGGGTAAGGACGTAGACGTGTAAAGGGTAAAGGGGAATCAATGCAACGACATCACATTCGTGACGGCTAAGGAATGGATCTCTCTACTGGTAGCATACCTCGCAATCTTCTCGTCTTCTCGCTCCCTGGGTTCCACCTCCAGGCTCCGCTCGTACATATTATGCACGTCGCCAGCGGCTTGCATATTGCTCAGAATGTAGTCTTGCAACTCCGGAACGGGTTGGAGGAGGTAGGGCACGTTTTGGTACTGCTGGATATCTCGAATAACTTCGGCGGTCTTGAAGCGCTTGTTGAAATTGATCAGATCGGACGGTGTGTTGGACGGGATACCGTCTTCGATGAACGTAAGGTCCGTCAGATAGACACCTGCGAGACGTCGGTTAGCAACAGCCACAAGAAATAGACACAGCTACACAATTTTCATATCCGCCCGTACCGAAGAATGGGATGCAAGGCGGATTCGCAAGATGCAGGGTCTCGCGATATTCGCCAAAGTTCTTTGTGCTAGCCATGAGTTTGCGCAGATGCTCGAGGATTTGCGACGTTCGTCCGCTGACCTGAGCCCACGTCCGGCTCAGTCGGTGGATTGGCGCAGTCCCAAGGGCAGAGATGATGGATGTAAGCGTAGAGTAGTTGTTGAGAGCGCGACATTTCTAGGTTCGTCAGTCAGTATAACAAGGTTTTTAATATATATACATATATATATAATATATATATGTGGTGGAAAGGAAGGGGGGGGGGAATACATCTGCCACGTTGACAAAGTGTTTGATGACGACCACCCGTTTCTTCACATCACTTTGTGTGAGGATCATCTCCGCCACCCAGTTGGTCAGTTGGTTCGAATGTAGGATCAATGCTTTGACATTGGCAGCAGGTTCAGGATCGTTGGGGCCAACTTTCTTCTGCCACGTCTTGTTCAAGCACTCAGTTGGCTTGATCTTCGCATAGAGCCGCGACTCGATGATGGTCAGTTGCCTCGCGAATTCCGTGGCATCGATATCCAGGAACCTGATCTTCTTCATGTTCTTCGGGATGATCGGCGGAGGAGCGGCATTGGTATTTGTGAGAACAAGACGCTTGGCAGCAGACAGATCCTGGCCACGCAGCCGCTGCTCAATGATCGCCAGCAGCTGCGGACAACCGGGTGTCTTGGTGGTTGCAATGGAGTCTTTGGCGAACGCATGGATTCGTCGCAGCAGGTTCATATTTTCTTCGTCATTATTCTCCATCCAGAAGTGTTCGAGCCAACTCTTGAGGATGTTGACCACCCTAAACCGGATGGGCTTCTGCTTTCTGTCTATCCACATTTGCATCTCATCCTTGTTCAACCCGTTTGGAGGTTGAATGCAGAACCTGCCCACCAGCATGTCGAAGAGCTCGTTGGCGGTCGTAAAGGACTGATATGTGAGGAGGAAAGTGTTGTTAAAGGAGGCGTCCAATTTGTCATGGCGTGTCAGCTGCTCCACCAGGCCTGCCAAGGTGCCACATTTGAGCACTGGCTCATCACCCTTGGTGTCGTAGAACACCTCGCCCTCGTGATCGAACTTCAGGAACCAGGGCGTCTCCTCAGGCTCCCTCACCGGTTCTCTAATGGGCTCACGGGTAATAGTCGGGGGCGGAGCCTGACCGAAGAAACGCTGCGCCTTCTCCATATTACGTCGGACCTTTTCGTTCTCGCCATCCAGGCCAGGGATCCCGAATTCAGAAGGTCTTCTGGACGGAGGCGCCCGGGGATGGAGGAAGGCCTCGTATGTTTCATCCTCATCTGCAAAGCGACTCTCGCCGTCAGAGGACATTTCGGGAACCTGCTCCAGGAGCAGGGACAGCGAGAAACCGATTTGAGAGACATAGTTCTCGAGCTGCCTGATTACGCTCCGCACGCCGTTCAAGCGGTCCTCCAGAGAGTCGCCGCGCAGCTCAGCCCACTCGTCGCCTAGCGGGGCCGCAACTCCCTGGCAACTCAGGACAAGATCCGCGATTCCGTCGTAGACCCTTTGCTTCTGCACGCTGAAATCCGCCAACTGGGGGTTCTGGAAGCTCGTCCCAAGAGGAGCTAGGTTGATGGACTCGACGACGGAAATGAAGGGTCGGAAATGCTCAATAACCTTGATACAGGCGGCGCAAATCGCGTCGCTCATGGCTCTGTGTCCTGCAGGCGTAATGACTTTTTCCTTCAGCTTCAAGTGCTCCTCCAGCTTGCGCATGGTCATCACAAAGGTCTTCCTCAAGGTGTCCACCTTCTCCACCACCACTGTGTCCAGAGTCACCGATGTTTCCGCGTACGAATCGCTCAGGTCCTGGTCCAGGAATGACGTTGAGCCCGAGTCGTTCACTCGCAGGCCGTTATTCTGCCAGTTCCCACCAGTCGAGCTCCCGGCCAGGAATCCGGGTATAATACGTTTGATGTCATCCCCGCGTTGTTGTTTTGCAACCTCGACGTAGCCGTACACACCTTGCATGACGCCCTCCGCTTCCTGGAGACACTTGGTAACTGAATCAGGACTTGGCCAGTCAGCCGCAGCGATGTGCGAGGAAAGAACCAGCTTCGAGAACTTGGACATCATGTCCCGGAAGTGAGGATACAGGGCCTTGTTCGTGGAGATGATCGACGGGTTCCCCGAATGGTTGTCCGTGGTGTCGGAGCCCGCTGCCAAGAGCATCCGGAGGTGGTCGGATATGTCCTCGGCTCTCCTCACATACTCCGAACGGTCGCCGTTCAGAAGGGCTTGTCGGTAGGCCTCAACGGCGTTCCGCATGTTCTCGACCAGGGAGGCCCAGGTGACCGGGGCCGACATGCCGTCGTCGATGAAATGTTGAGGGACGGCAGACGAGACGGATAGCCGCGGAAGAGGATCGGGGTTCGAGTCGTGGTGGCCGGCGTGGACTGAGACGGAGCCCTTGCGCGCGGCACGCGTCGGGGGCTGCGAGCCCTTCATGTCGGCCTTGGCCACGGGCGGCGGGTTCAGAGAATCCATCGAAGTCGCAGGGGACACACCGTCGGACACGAGGGATGGACGTCTCCGCGACATGGAATCGTGCGACGCAAGCATCAGCGACTCGCCTTCCGCTTCGGATGCAGAGCCGTCGTAGTCGTCCTCGTCGCGTTCGAATCCGCGGGCCATCATCTCGGCCGGCGGGCGAGTCTGTTCGGGAACATGGAAATTGCTCCGGTCGCGGGGGCCCGTCTCGTTCGCCGTCAGAGGATTCTCCAACGGCAGCTCCATGGTGCTGGAGCCCGTGAGCGTGTTGAAATAGAACAAGCGCCCATCCGGCGTCGCCTGGGGGATCCAGAAGGCCGCCTCTTCCTGTTCCACGTCCCTGTTCCCCTCGATGGGCAGGATCGGCTGCGACTCGCGATGGTTTCCCTGCGAGTCGACATCGTCGTCGTCGTCATCCTCGTGTTCGTCGTGGTAGTCCTCCTCCGCCCCGGATTCCGCGCTGGTCTCCCCTCCCGCACGGCCGCGAGAGACCAGGTTCGCGACTTCCTCCGGGTCGGTGATGATGGCCGTGTAGTTGCTGGGGAACCAGCCGCGAACGTTGCCAATGACTCCGTCCCACCATCCCGTCTCGAGCCGGTTGAGCACCTGGATCACGTCACCCTGCCGAAAGCTCAGGCTCGTGTGGTCATCCGAGTGGTAGTCGTACAGCGCCCGCACGAACAGCGGTGCGGGTTCGGGGCTGGGCGCGTAGCCGCCCGCGCTCGCGAACTTCATGGGGGACTTGTGACGCTTGGGAGACTGGGCGACGTCGGGGTCTCTCCTCTGCGCCGAGACGCTGCCCTGGCGCCCGCGCGTCCTGGTCCCGTTCATCGTGGTGGAGGGCTGCTCCTCGGAGTACTGGAAGGAGCCGCCCTTGGTCGCCAGGGCCGATCTGGTGTTGATGGACAACGGCTCCGCCGTTCGGCCGGAGTACATAACTCGTCACCGCAAATTCGAGAGGCAGGAGCGTTTCTTTGTTCTCCCGACTCGGCGTACGGCTCAGAGCGCGTTGCTCATGACTCGAAGGGAGCCACGGGGGACAGATAGCCTGGGGGGGTGCGGGTTAGGGGGGGGGGTCGCGGGAGCATCCACCGGGTGAGGGACGCAGGTTGGTCGATGAGGTGAGATGGGACAACAACGGGTGAGTGGACGGAGCAGGCGAAGTGTCCGGCTGCAGAACGGGAGGGCAGCAGGATCAGGGCATGGCACAGAGGTGAGATGGGGGAGGACAGGAGGGAGGGAGGGAGATGGAGGTGGAGGCGGAGGCCGGAGGAGGCCACGGCAGGCCGATGCGGCTCGCAGCACGGGACCAGGCCGTCTCCTTAGTCATCCGCGGCACGGACGCCACGAGGGTCGAGGCCCCTGTTCCAGCCCGTCTTACGCAGCCGCGCGGCGCCAAGCTCGCCGTCCTGCCTTAGCACAGGTCCTGAGAGAGCAGTCGTCTCGATCGCAATGAAGCCTGGAACATATCTATAGATCTATAGACATATACAGATACATCTATGTATATGTATAATATATATATATATATATATAGGGTATATACGGAACCGACGCAGGACCAGGGGCTCGACGGCCGAGGTCCCGCATGCGGGGAGCGCGGAACGAGACGACGGACTGTGCGCCCGGCAAGCGAGCAGCTGCGACAGCGGCGAGTCTGTGACAGCGTCCCAAACACACGGCCACGCCGCAGCGTATATCACAGAATATCTGCGATCGCATCGCAGAGCTGTAGGTTCAACCTTCGTCGTGGTCCTGTCAGGGCCGCAGCCCTAAACAATGAAAGTTGCAGATGCATCCAGATACTACATGCAGACTCCTGTATGTACAGTCCATCCATTCTGAACATCCCATCTCTACAAGCATCGCTCCAGTTCCCCATCTCCTGTTCGTCACAACGCCCGGGACAGCCTGAAGCCCTGACTTGCGGTGCCAAATGCACGTCGCGCGTGGTTCTCGACCTCCCTGCGGCCCGCCCTCCGCAATGGTCGCACCCGTCGAAATACGGAGGAGGACCCTGATCAATAATAATGATTGGCGTCGAGTTTAACGGCCGCTGAGCGCTGCTGACCCGCATGTACTCCGTATTCTCCTGGCAAGACCGCATGAGCAATGATCTTCCTGCGGAGCTGAGGTGCGCACTCGCATCTCCTCATCTAGCTTGTTTACCTAGGTTACTCCGTACCGTACTGTCGTCTTCTCCTTCGCTCAACCTCCGAGAGTCTCCGGAGCCATGATGGTCGACGGTTGACGGCCGCGGAACACCGCTCCCGGACGATCCCCATCTGCACCATCATCCTGCGCCGTGGCCCCTGCGACACTCCTCGATGGACCTCTCTCGCTCCTACGGAGGACTAACTACTCCGGGAGCAACTATGGACCGTCCATCTCGATGGCAGAGGCTCGGTGCTTTCCCACAACCCGTCCTGCCGGGACCGCCCGGTTTTGGGCGATGGGGCCGCCAAGACGGAGCTTCCCAGTAGCTTATCCCTCTGACAGCGCCTCCTTCCACTTCCGCGGGTCGACTATTGCCACGCGGGTGATGGATCCACGCAACAATGGCGTTGATATCAACGAGTCAACAACATGCCTGATGCAGTAACCTGTCATAGCGCACACCAGCGTCGTTTATCGATCGTTTTTGCCTCAACTCGAGCCCCTGACATAGTAAACCCAACGACAAAACAGCTCATCATGCTGGAGCTGCTTTCTCGCCCCCAACATCAGATCCCCAGAAAGCGGGCGGCGGAGCCGACCGAGGTTCTTAACACCCCCACGAGAATCGCTGCAGCTGCGCGGCTACGCCGTAGTCAAGTGTCAAATTCGAGGGGACAAAGGCGCGCGGGTCCTGCCCAAGCCCTTTGTCTCAGGTCAGCAGCTGGATAATGCTTACTCTTATTGTTGCCCAGTAAATATACGCAGTCATGCGTGGCAACTCTTACGATGGGGATAAGAGACAGAATACGGAGTTCTCTGTGCACAAAATAATCAAAAAAGAGGAAAGAAAGGTAACTCAGCCACGATCCCAACCAGCTCTTGTTATATATGCCTAAGGCATATATGGTCTCCAACGCCTTCAATCTATTCTTCTGGGGACTTTTTAACCCTCTCTTCTCCTCCTTCAAGGCACACTACCCTCACTCAACTCGATGCGTGTACGTATTGCTATGCACCGTACTGCGATCCGATCAGAGTAACCCCCATCAAACAGACAGAATCGATCGCATGAATCCATGCATCTCAATCGACTACTTATATATATATATATATATATATATGTATGTATGTATATATGTATGATATTGGTACCCATAGTCCATGGTCCATGTGCGCTGCACTGCACTGCACTGTACTGTACTGGCTCCTGCGGTGCTGAGATGATCTGGAACAATAATGGATGCCGATCACCAATAAGTAAATGCAACGTGCAACGTTACGTCCACCACTTTATCTTGTCTTCTGGAGGCTCCCTCCTCCTCCTCCTGCCTTTTTAGATCTAGTTAGCTAGAGTCAGCATCGATCTCACTCAGCCAGTGAACACTGGGTAGCCCTGAGACTGAGAGGGGGGAGCCCTTAGGATACATATCGAGGTACTGTACCTACCGAGGTAAGGTGGGTAAGTAGGTATCTCACAAGTTGACTTCTGCGAGTTGATTGGGTACTTGACTTGAGGATGTTCTTCAGTTCCTTCCTTTCTTCGACCGATTTACTAGGCAGGCTTAGTCTTCCTATAAGTAGAAACACCCGTACGATCTCCTACCTATTACCATATAGTGATATTTTTCTGGAACTGGACTTTTTTTTTTTCCTTCTCTCTATCCTGACCTCTCTATTCTTCACCGCAACGCAAGTTGGAGCTCACCGTACAGTCTGACATTCGAGTATGCGTGATAGATAGACAAGACAGACTCCGCATCTGTATACACATACGCTTCAATGACCAGCACTAATTAATTAATAACCAATTCCCTTTTTCCCCTACGATGCAGGCAAACATGATGTATGCATTTTTGCTCTATCGAGGCATTTCTAATGGCTATATCTATGCCCGTTCAATCCTGTTCGCTTACGATATGTGGGCTATACTGTATATACTGCAAATATCGATATCGGTAGATTACAGATCAGCCCGGCAATAATGCATCACCGAGGAACAGTAAGGCGCCTCAGATACTGATTCAGTCGCGCTCAAAAGGACCCTTCTGAGCCATCAATGATGCTGTATAGTAACTGGGGACCTTCTCAAGGGGCCCTGCTTGGGCGCGTTGCTCCTGGGAGTTTGTGCACACGCCTAGGTACTTATTACAGTAGTTAATGGGGACGTGTGTTTGACTTGGCGCGCATTGATGGACTAAGATTGAGAGCGGATTAAGAATGTTTTCCCCACTATCTATCTTACCCTTGTTTTGAAGTCTCAAGGAGAATGAAGACTCTTTTTGCCTTTCTATCGTGATGCTGATCTGGTCAGACCGCAAGTAACATCAAATTCTCTACTCCATCAATATCTCTGATCCAGTTCTGGTGGTCCTGAGGTTGAAGAACTTTTATGCTGATGAATTCGGTTTACTGGAAGCGTTGATCTTGAGAAGATTTTTTTTTAAAAAAAAAAGGTCTGTATCTGCTTCTGGATCTCGCATCGGTTGTTAAATACACTTAAATTTCCGAGGTGTTAAAGACACGCTACGGTGTTTAAAGCACTTGTTTCCAACAGATGAAAGCCTTGAGACCAATCCTGATTGAAAACTGCTATTTATATCTCTCCCGAGCTTTCTCATCCTGTAGGGTACATGTACAAGACGAAGACTCCCACCGCAGACTTGAATCCAACAACAGCGCGGTGATCGGGTTATGGGCTAACTGCAACTTCTTCTGGATGAATTTAAAAGAAAGAGAGCCACGTTCCGCGATTTAACCTAACTTCATTGATTGGGAAATTATGTCGTCAAAAGATAACTCGATCATCCTGCTATTTCTCCGAGGACGGTTGCAATATAGATCCCTCTCTATTCATGAGAGAAAATAAAAGAGTGCTTTTTTTGCAACTTCTCCATAATTTCATGAAGCATTCCAGATCCTTACTTTGGGCTCCTACAAGTGCGTACGCGGGACTCATCGCAGCAACAGTGTTTTATCAACGGCCTACCATGGCTGTACTGCTGCTGCCATTATACGTTTTTTTCTCTCTCTAAATCTAATCTTTAATGATATGGATAGAGCTGTCGAGAGCACCACTTGCACTCTTCTCATCTAGAAGCAAAAAATTTTGCACGTCGAAATGCCATACCCACTGGACACCAGATCGATTTGCACTGACAGTCTATATACATCTTGGCATTCATTGCATTGTAGTATCGGCTGTTAACAAGCCTTACGCCGGTTATTACGTTCTTGGTTACATTGATGATGCTGTGTCAACCAAGGCAGTGAAGAGACTTCGATGTTTGAACGGAGTATGGTAGAATACGAGTTGATTGTAAAGATATCATCAGATGAGCCTGTGTGTTGCGGGTTTACCAACAGTAATATTTTAGTGAGGACGTTATTTGATTCTTCGCTCTAGGAGGTCGGATTATATGCACCGGGCCATGTTCTTCTTGGTCATATGTTGCTCTTTTCTGTACTGTACGGTTCAATGACCTCTCTCTCTCTCTCTCTCTCTCTCTCTCTCTCTCTCTCTCTCTATTCCAGATCAGCTTCGGAGGCTTTCGATAAGTCAGGCAATGGCTCAGAAATTATTACTGTGGACTTGGGCTATGGATGATTTTGAGCAAGCATCAATTAAGAGAGAGTGTGCGCCGTAAGACAATCATACATACACTTCATACCGTAGAGAGGGCATTGGGGGGGGGGGGGGGGGGGGGGGGAGAAAGGCTACAATTGTCTGCTTCAGGATGGAATGAATTAGTAGCCATTACTATTATGCATCAAAGCCAGGAGAAGCAATTACGCAGGTTCCTCCAGGACTGAATCACAGTGACACAAATGTATGCAGACTCTTCATTGGTATTATTCTTCTAATGGCCACTCGCACTCCCCTTTTATCCCCTCTCTGTAGGTACTGAGATCCTATCCTGATATCCTTTAGCCGGGTTTATGCCATATGTATGTATTTGCGCACTAGACAAGAGCAGTCCCTGAAAAGCACCTACCACACATAACATTTCCTCTAGATACGCCGGCAATCTCTATCATTCCCTTTTCCGCGTTCACACTGTATATAGACCAATCCAACCCAGCCATCCATCCAAAGTCCCTAGGGATATCGCGATCTCTATCTCCGTCACCCATACATAGACCATGCTGTAGCACCTTCAGGAAGAAAACAGGCGCAGTGCATAGATGTTTCGCAATCGTATCAGAGTAGTTCTGGAGTTATATCGGCAGGCGGATGTCAATCACCACAACGATATATGACTGTTCACCTCCTACTATTCATATATATAACCAAAAACGATCCCGACCTCGCCCTCTCACTCTCAGAAACCGAAACCTAGGCGTTGGCGCCACGAGCTGCAAGCAGCTGGGACCACCCTGGTAATCGTCGAGGAATTGAACCGAGCATACAACTCCAAGTACATGTACAGTACCTATGCAAAGATAGATGACATGACGTAGGAGAGCGCCCAAAGAACAAGGCATCACTGCTTGCATTCGGTTCATTGGATCTTTTTTTTTTCACGTCGTGCGTTGGAGTGTTTTATCACGCGAAAGGGATCTATCTACCTATGTATATATATACCTAAGTATGGGGGGGGGGGGGGGGGACTCCATCACCGTTCTTCAAGAGTCACCCGCTTCTCCGCTGTGGTTCATACTACTATATATATTGTAACAGTAGTACAGTAGTACATACTGCCCCTGTATAGCAATTATTCCAAACACAACACTCAATCAGCACTCCAGAGCGCAGGATGTTATTTATTCCTACCGCACTACATGCACATGTGCAGGACCTCTGCGAGCGATTCTTATCATACACAGCATGGTCATGGTACCTAGTCTTCAAAGCCAAGTCCAGCACAAGAATACCACGCCATAGCGCCAGCCCACTTACGGAGTACTTAAAGCGGGCTTTTTCTTCCCATCGATCACCTCCTACTCCGTGCTCCGTACCAGATAAGGGATCACATCATCATCATCATCGCAAAGTCAAGCGAGTTGTTATTAACTAATTAGTTGATTTGAGAGATCACCACTGCGGGCAGCCTTGCCAAGCGACTTCATGCCAGGTACAGTGCTGTAAAGCCTTATGCATGTACATGTACGCAGAACATGATAGGCCCATGTTGCTCCGTGTCTCCATTCAACTCGACCGTGGCCGAGTATATTGATTCGTTAGTCGCTGCGAACTAAGGAATGCTTGTACGCAGCACGGTTAGCCCTCACTCTCAAATAATAAAATAAATCGGTTCGCCCGTCTCATCCCTGAACTCGCAACATATCTTATCCTGCAGTAACTTCAGTAAATCTAACCAACTCAAGTGTCAGGAGTAAATTCTCCGAGAAAAAAAAGCAACAACGTTCCCGCGTCTCTTTTTTTGGAAGCCCTGAATGGATAAAACATCAGAAATAACACAAAGTTTGGTCTGGCGTCCGATGGCGGGTTTCGAAGGTTGCAAGGGTATAATACCCCCTAATACCTTATGTGGTTAAAGCTATTATTGTTCAACTGCTGGGGTGACACGGCAGACTGCGAATGGCATACGGCAATTGGCTATGCAGAGAAGAAAAAAAAAGTAGGTGTGGATCAGATCGAATCGAGACTGGAGCAGATGGAGCCAGGCGGAGCGCGCGGAGCCGCGGACAGGAACCAAGGATCGATCCCGACGGCCCCGTCCGGATAATAACACTTAGCACGATTTGAAAAAGAAAAAAGATTGTTCAAGGACGCGCCCTCGTATTATCATATCAAATGCGCTTTCTTTGAGTCCTTTGGCGGATAACCTTTACCATTTGCACAAGTCACGAGTGGCGATAATGAACGAGTCTGAGACCGAGTGAGACAACGGGCCCCTCATCGAGTTTAATGAGGGGCGTGCACGCCGCGAGCAAGGGGCACATTGCCCCTCGCAGGCGCCGCAGGCTGCAGTCTCAATGCGAGCCACTTACTGAGGCGAAACGGAGACCGGTGGTTCAAGTTGAGTTATCCAGAACCTAGAGATAACGACAACAGAGAAGAGGGGCACTGTGATAGAAGATCTTGACTGAGTGTTGTTAGCGGGTCAGCCCACTCGACGGCTCGAACTGCGAGGCTTCGATCGAGTTTCGCGGAAGCCGGAGAAACTTCTGTCGTGAGTCGTTGACTCGTCTCCAGCCCCCCCCTTTTTCCTGCCGGAGGAATGGACGAATCGACGATCCGGAGATTGGCTGGCTTCGAGAATATTCCCGGCTTTCCCCGGTGCCCACAAGGCATGGCCCAGCCCACCATCAGCATCAACGAGTCGACGACTGCCGTTGCTGCAGGGAGGATTATTATCATGATTGGTGCTCAGCTTCCATACACAAGTAGGGCTTTGTTGACATGGATGGGGTGAAAGGAGAACGGTCAGGATACAAAGCTGGCAGAGAGCAAAAGTCCAACCCATGCCTGGAGGTGCTATTATCGCTCTGGTTGCCAGCAGGAGAAAGATAAGAATCGTCGGAAACATTATCTGGATAACAAGATATCATGATACTGCCCCTCGATAGTGGCAAGCACCGCTGGGGATTTCGCACTCCGTGCTCAGGACGCGTCGAAGCTTCCAAAATCCTACCCACGCAAGGGCGTTATTCAGACTTGAGCACCGCGCTCGGGACATCTGACAGACACCACGGACTGTCTTAGATGATGGCCACATCATGCAAAGCACGCAGATACTCCATAGTCTCCAATAATATATACATCGATTCTGTGCCCACTACTGCCAACCACGACAGCTCAAATCTGGTAGCCTAGGGCGCTCCCGCAGCGGGAAGGAACCGTGGAACGAGCGCATGGACTCCCTCCGTACACAGGCCCGGAAATCCAGTGCATGATTACGATCCGAGGCATGTCACCTGGGATAGCTGCTCCGTACCAGGACGGCAATGATAGTCAGATCCCGCCTGAGCTGGGCCGCTTGCGACGGGTTAGGATTTAGGGGCAGCGTCGGGGAAGCGGGAGCGCCGTTGCTCCTGACCCTCCCTGCCCACTGGATCCAGCGATTTCCAGCCCAGTTACGATGATTGCCAGCACTTGTGACCCAGGACCAAGGATATAGCTTCGGCACCAAAATAGTCGTGTTTTCGCTCTGGCTTCGACCGCCTTTCCCAGCGCGGCAAGTCCGGATGCTCATCAGTCATGCGCGCACAACACAAGCGAGGATGGAAACCCGAAAAATGGCTTGGAAGCCATGGTATCCGGATCGAAAAGCTTGACACGTGTAAGGTGCGCAGGTCAGAGAGACAGCATGCCACGTAGGTGGAGATGGTGGTTGCTGATATAGCTTGACTCTCGATACCATCCGTAAGAGCGGTCAAGGAAGATGATAGTCTGTTTCTCCCTCACCGACTTGGGACTGTCGTGGATCGCAACTTTCTAGACGTTCTTGGGATGGAGCTTCGCGAATCCCGCTCGTCTCGACAACCTGCCGGGCCCGACGGACCAGCCGAGACGGGTTGCTTGGTGCTGCCGAAGCTCAATAGTGGTCGCGAACGGGCCCGGGGAAGGCGTTCCTGAATTCCTGCGACGGTGCCTGGGTGGGTCTGCGCTGCATGGCGGCCATTGCCCATGGCCCGACTGACCCTTGGCGATAATCCTTGTTAGCTGATGGATGGTCGCAAATTCAGGAGAGGTCCTGGGCAGTTGGGAGCGGGTATCTGCAGCAAGGGAGCTAGGCCTGATAGCTTCGAGGCTTGGAGCCTTGGACAACAACACGGTCGACGAGCTTCTTCTTTGGAATGAAGCTCAATTGGGCATGTGGAGAACGGCTCCGCGCCGCTCATACCGCCTCTGATCGTGGTGACAACGCTGGATCTGGCGGTGGGAGACGGGCCGCTCGATCCAAAGATGCGTTTGCACACACTCCATACTCCCGACTCCGTCACGGCTGTTCTGCGCCGAAGTTTCTGGGTCGCACCGCTGCATGACACGGAAGGTGGAGCAGCGACTGGAAATCGAGGGGCTGGAGGGGAGAGATGTTGTTGAACTCACGCGTCTCTCACCTCTTCCTCTCTGGCGCGTCGCTCCCCTTGCCTGGAAAGCGTAAGCTTGCCGGGCCTCACCGCTCTCGACCTCGCGGCAGATCAAAGCGGTGAGGACACGGGACGCCCCATCCTGTGTTTGTTGGCCCTTTAGCTGCGTCCGAAGCTGCGTCCGACGGGTGATCTGTCCTCGAACGGCCGAGAATTGGGCGCTGTGTCGCGTCAGTTCAAGGGATGAAGAGATCAGATTGAGTTCTTCAGGCCGGCGGTACTGTCCATTCTGCAGACCGCAGGGCAAACCACCGGCGTTTGTGACATGTCTGGGGGTCGGGATAACGAAGCAAAATACCAACCAACTGGACAAACGGCCAGCGTTTCCCAAGTAACCGGGTTCCTGGCAGTTTTTCAAGGCCACAGGCAGAGATAGTGGGGCAATTTATTACCCCACTGGACATTCCGGATTTCGCGGAGGCGGAACACGCTTCTGTGCATCTTCTATCCCCGTTCTACACCGCGTGCTTGCATTGTTTATGCCGTGTACGACTTTCGAGGGCTCGTTATTATTTGTAAAGACGCGGTCTCAGCAGATGAAGCGTGTCTAGCAGTAGTGCCACGTGCTGCCGGACCCAGTCGTGAGTAAACAGAGAGAGGGCCAGCAGCGATACGTGTCAGTCCTGCACCTTCAAACCTGAGACCCAAACAGACGCTAGCCTCGTTGCCGCTTCGCGTAGGAACACGGAGCGAGCGCGCGCCTCCGGGCGAGGCGTGCTGGCGCGCATGTCGACCTGCACGTCGCCCATCCCACTTGCGTGGCAGCTGGCCCATCACCTGCGCTGGGTGCATGGCTTTCCACACAGGGCAACTCAAGTTGCCCTGATGCCGACTTGTCAGGAGCCAGCGGTGAATTTTCCATGTCCACCGCGCAGCGTCGGGCCGTCTGGAAAAGACGTGCTTAATTTGGGATCATGCGTGCGCGCCTGAGCGGCGGATGAGTTGCAGCATGCAGCCCGCCGCACGAAGCTGAGACGACGCGCCGCCAGTTCCATCGTCGAGAGAGAACGCATCCGGAGGACGGATCCGGCCTGCGGCTAAGACACCCAGCGAGGACCTGTGGCACAGCACTCGAAAGCCACAGGGCGCGACCGGTGATTTGTCTGGACCCGTCGAGGGGCAGGTCAACGGAGATGATGCTCAGCCTGGGCGGTCTGGCGCGGATTAACTCTCGCGGCAGAAACCCATACGCGCGATTAGGGACAATCGACAAGTAAGGGCGCAGGATACCATGATGATATCCTGCGCTCCTGATCCTTTGCAATTGCCTTTTTTTTTCTCTCTGTAAATTCCGCGCTACACGTAGAATCCATGGATACATGTTGTGATCTCCCGCGTTTTACTCGGTTCTCGGGGTCGGTCAGGAGGGGTTCTGGGAGGGGGGAGATCAGGAGGGGCAACCGCTAGACAGACAACCTGGCCGGGCTACGTGGTAGGACCGTTGGGCCGGACCCCGTGACCCGGTGACCCTGCGGTATAGAGCGCACCCGGAAAAGCAGGCACGACGGACCCAGAATATATACACAGATCCATGGATATAGATCACAATAAAGAACAAACCCATCAAAGGGTACAGGGGCGAAGCAAGACGGTCGTCAATGTGACTGGTGACAGGGGCCGGAATCGACGGACGCCTTTGTTTGGAGGGCGACAGGGCGGGATCGCTGGAGGGGCCGAGGTAACCAACGACGGGAGGAAGGAGGGGCGAGGGGCGAGGGGCAGCAGCGTCGACGAGGGAGCCGGAAGGCTGGAGCATGGCGCATTGGAGCGGCCCCGCAGCCGACGTCCTGCGCACAGTACCAAGATTGCGGTTTGCGCCCGGAGATAGGGGAGTCGAGTCGAAGAAGGCATGGCATTTCCAGCCATCCCGGGCAGCCATGCAAGCACGATGCCGTCGGGCATGTCCCGGCCTGACGGGCGCGCGAGGACCACGCGGACCCCCTACAGCACACACACACTCGTACAGAGAGAAATATGGTGTGTGCGCAGCGGTGGTCTGGTGATGACGGTGCTATGCGGCGGTGGATGCTGCTACCGGAGTGGCGCGCAGCAGGAGCGACCAGAACAGCCCCCGGTCGAACCGGGATGACGGGTTGGCGGCCAAGTGGGCTGTCGTGGGCTGTTTTTCGTGTGTTTTGTGCGATCGGTCGTGGCGTGGAGGGGAGAGGGGCCGTTGCGCTGGCCCACGGAGCTTCGCCGGTCCACTCCGTGTCTCTGTCCGCCTTGCCCAGCGCGCCGCGTGGGCCTAGCGCGCCGGGTGCGTGGGCGTAGCGCCCCCCCTTCCCCCTCCTGTGCCCGCCTCGAGCCCCTCTCCCTCTCGTCTGCGCTGCACCGACGCCAGACGCGCCCGCCTCGCTCTCGCAGCCCAGTGACCGCCCCGGCCTCGCCTGTTGTGCCCACGGCCGCCCACGGCTCATGCGCACTCCCCCCCGTCTCTCCTGGCTCCCTCCACCACGTCCTTCGACTTCCTCCCTCATCTCTTCTCCTCATTATTCAACATCCCCCCCCCCCCCCCCCTCTCTCTTCTCTCACCTCTCGAGGATTCAACATCGCCCCTCCTCCTCCTCCCTTCTTCCCCTCCGTCTGTGCCATCCCTCCCCCTCCCTCTGGGCCTTCGATTCTGGTTGTCCCTCTTCTTCCTCGTCTGTCCGCCTGTGGCTGGACACGCTTCCTCTTCTTCCCATTCCATATTTCCCCCGCCCGAGGAATGATCAGACGGCAAACCGACTCTCTCTCGTCATTCATCCGCCTCCAGATCTGGTGTGAGCGTGCCGAACGGCTCCTGGTCCAACCGTTTCATTTCTCGTCGAGATACCTCTGAGAAGAAGCGACGCCCTGCCGTTCTGCATCGTCTGTTGACATGGCTCCCACCGTTCCCACCGCGGCCAGCAATTCGCCGGCCAAGAAGACTCCCTCCGCCCCGGAGAAGAAATACAAGTGCCAGTTCTGTAATCGCGCTTTCAGCAGAAGCGAACACCGCAGCAGACATGAGCGATCCCGTGAGTACCCCTCCCTTGGATCCACAACTCTCTTTGGACCTCTCCCTTTTCACGCAAGTCTTTTTTCTTTCTCCAAGGACGTCCACGCTCACATAAACGTTTGCGATCTCCGCAGATACCAAGGAGAGACCTTTCAAGTGCTTGAAGTGTCGGAGCACCTTTGTGCGCAGAGACCTCCTCCTCCGCCATGACCGCACAGTCCACGCGAAGGATGGTGGAATACCCCTCGTCGCAGAAGGACGCCGCCGTGGTGGTGCTGGCGTGCAGAAGACGTCGCCTGTTCAAGGCCCGTCAAAGCCCTCCATCACGATCGACCCGGCCACGCTGGAGCAGATCGAGGCAAGCAGTGATGGTATGGTCGACCTTGAAACTGCAGCCATGTTGATGACAGATTTCCAACACAAGGCCGCGGCAGCTGCTACCGGTCAGGTCAACGACCGTGCTGCATCGGACCCATCGTACTCTCCTGGTCGGGGTCCTTTGCTTGAACCGCCCGTCTCGTACCTGTCTGGGAATGCGACGCTCCCTCAGATGCCATGGGATACGCTGGTCTCTTCCGCAGACTCCAAGCATCACTCCATGAGCTCTGGGTTCTCGTCGCAGGAGTCCAATTCGCACTCTCATCAGCTTCCCTCGATCATTGAGCGGCATGGGCCCGTGGGTGACGCTCTGGCGCCGTCGTTGCACTCGCTGGTCAACTCCCTCCCTGTTTCTGGGAACTCGACGCCCAATGCGTTGTCGCCGTATCCGTCGATGACCGGGCCTGTCAGCCCGGTCAACTATCGCCGGTCTCCTGGGCCGAGCCAGATGTTGACACTGCCAAAGGCTCCGCAGATCGCGAACGACATGGAGCGGAACATTATAGTTGAGCGCGTGAAGAAAGCAGATACCCTTTCCACACTACCTGACACATTCCAGTTGCCGTCGACCGCAGTGCTCAACAAGTATCTGTCTACCTACTTCAACCTTTACCATCATCACTTGCCGTTCCTCCACCAGGAGTCCTTCAAGCCCACCACAGCTTCTCCCCCACTGCTGCTTGCGGTCCTGTCGATTGGTGCGCTCTACTCGTTCGAGCGTGAACATGCCTTTATGCTCCACGTCGGTTCGAAGGTGCTTGTGACCCAGTTCTTGCAGCAGAAGGACAACTTCGACTCGAGGAAATGTCCTCTGTGGGCGATGCAGAGTACACTGTTGAACATGATCTTCGAGAGTTGGAGTGGCGACCCCAAGGGCCTGGAGTGGACCTGCTCGATCAAGAGTCTGCTTGCCAACGTGAGTTACCAGATGCCTGGTCCTGTCAAAAATTGTATGTTGCAATGTGCTGATTGTTCCTGCAGATGGTTGCCGGCAACAGATACCAGCTCAAGGTGCGGACCGATGCGCGCGAAGGCGCCCAGCCTACCCGTGAGGAATGGATCGAGGACGAGTCGTGTCGTCGAACCTACTATGCCGTGTACATCTTCTTCGGCATGCTCACGATGACATTCAACCACCCTCCTGCCATGAGCTCTGACGAGTTCGACGACCTGGAGCTACCATCATCCGAATCCCTCTGGAACCTTGAATGCACGGATGAGGAGACATGGCGCCGCAGTCTGGCTTCTTCCACCAGGATCACCTTTAAAGAGGCCCATGACAGCCTGTTCCAGGGCGAACAGGCACGCTACAGCGCGTTCGCTACGCGGGTCATGATCAATGCCCTCTTCCTGCAGGTATGGAGCCACAAGCGTAGCTTCGAGGCTCTGCAGGATGTCGTCACCGAGTACAAGCTTCGTCTGGCTCTGGAGACATGGGAGAGCTCGCTGGATGTCTGCGAGCCGGAGACGATCGTCGTCCCGCTGAGCACTCCGCAGAAGGGCCACCCTCTGATCTTCAACTCGATGGCCGTGTATCGCAACGCGCGCGCGCGGTTGGAGGTCGATCTCAAGTCCATCCAGGAGGCGCTCCGCTACCACTCTTCTTATGAGGTTGCTGCAGCCATGACGGTCGCTCGTGACAAGGTGAAGCGGTCCCAAGAGATGAACAAGATCATCCAGCAGTGCTTCGAGTGCATCGAAATCGCGGCTATGCAGGGTATCAACTGGGTTGCAAAGACCTCCGCCACGAACTGGAGCATTGAGCACCCGCTCTGCGGCTTCGACCTGATGATCATTCTCAGTCTCTGGCTCTATCGCCTGGAACATGACGAGGAGCCAGCATCGGAGGCTGAGTTGGCACTCTACAACAAAGTGCGGAATCTCTTCGATGACGACGCTGTTGATGCCTTTGGCAAACTCAGTTCCACGGTCGCCCGTGTATGGGGTAACATCCTTGACGGAGTGTGGATTTGGGGGTAAGTATATTTCATCTGTGGTCGCGAATGCTGTTGAACAGTGCTAATTCGCATTGCAGTATAACCAAGCTGATGGGCGAGTCCTTCAAGCTCCACGCCCAAGCTTTGGTGGGTTATGAGGACTCCTTGGTCCACAACGCTGCCAAGGATCAGCTGTTGCAGCCGATGCCCACCAAGGGCCTTGCAAGTGTAGGAACCGCCTACTAGGTCTCCTGGATCATGATATCTGCATATGATACATACAGCAGCTTCTTTAATGACCATGACCTTCTTACGCTCGTTACCCTGCAGAACCTGAAGAGGGTGTGTCAGGAGACACTGAACGTCTCCCTTCAGGCATCGACGAGGGTCCCTTTTTTTTTCTGCTAATACGGTATTTTCTTTGATGCTTTGATTTACGGACGGTTCATCTTTCACATGGGGTCATCGGCGGAAACCGGAAGTATGGCAGGGTCGGGGACGGATAAGCAAACGGACGGTGCGGCAGGCTTAGGGGTTTGGGAATGGGGTGTCATCTGCTCGTATTTTCCACCAGGCATCTGTCGCCGTGAGGTCCTTCTTGCTGGTAATATCCCGACTGGTTTTGGTATTTCTTCTTACCATCGAGTTTGCTCTTTCTCCGCGTTCGTCAGGGTCCATCGGTTTTTTTTTGGCTTTTGCAAGAGCTCACAGGAGTCCGGTCAGGTCATGTTTCTGCTTTAATGGGTTGTGCGCGCACGCAACATCTCTACACCCGGCTGGTCCTGTGTGTTTCTTTGGTTTCTAGTACGCCGAGTTTCTAATTCTTAGTGCCTTAGTTCTCTTCTCGTGCATTTGCATGCCTGCAGTTTGTTCTGCTCGTCTGCATGTCCTTTGACCTGCTTCTCTTGATACCTTGTTCGCTATATATTGGCCGTTTTCGACGGCTTTTGGTCTTCGTCTTGTTATTTCGACTTTTTTTTCTAAAGATCCTTAATCGCCTGCACTGATGCTAGAGTTGTTGTGCTATGTTGCTTGCTGCTATTTGGTCGTTATGCATGTCGCTCAGTTGGCCTGACGCACAGCCCAGTCTCCTCTCCTGAGCAGTCCGTTGAGAGCTAATAGCATTATATTGCGTGTTGGTCTGCTGTTTCGTTTTGCTTTGCCTCAGCGTGCGTGCCTCGAATTACTGGTTTTGGAGCATGTTTCGTGCACTGGTACCTGTACAATAGTAGTTTGAGCGCGACAAAATGCAAGAAGGATTACTGGGATGATCTGTCCTACTTTAGCCTGGCCCTTGTGTAGTTTGTATACAAGTTGTTAGAAATCGAGCTTATATTTCGCATCATCAAGACGTAAGAGTCAGAAATATAGCAAATAGAATAGTAAGTAGCATCCGTTCACCCACCCGACCATAACCCAGGTATGTACAGTACCCAACGTATGGATATGGATCCTCCTACTCCTCCTCCTTCCCCCTCGCCATGAAGAAGCCGATCCGGGGCCCGGCCGGCGTCCACGGCGCCCACCCACCGCTCCGCGCCCCAGTCACGCAGCAGCCAGATGGCCGCGGCGGCGGTGTTTCTGTTTCTGTTATTGTCCGTTGTGGTCGTGGTGGTTGTTGTAGTTACTCGTCGGGGTGGAGGAGGGTCGTGGGGTCGCGGAAGAGGCCGAGGTGGTGGACGTGGACGTGGACGTTGGCGGGGAGGGAGGAGGATGCCATGTTTAGTTGAGTTGTGTGGGAGGGGATTCTTCTAAATGGTGCGGGATGATGAATACCGACTATATATAAAAAACGGGGTAGATGGAGGGGAACACAATGGTCTGGATTAAGAAGGAAGTCTAGATAGATAGCTGTAGGAGGACAGCGAACTGATTCACTGGATGTATGTGCAGTACATCTGAGCTCGCTGCAGAAGCTCCTCGTTGAACGCAGATTCACCGCAGGAAAGAACGCAGCATGGCATATCTATATCTATCCATCTCCGCATCCACGGCTTGTCGCTCTGATCCGCGCGCCGGCCCGTCTCCACCCGAAGCTTGTCTCTCCGTCTCCGCAGCAGCTTTTATCCTTTCTCTTCTTCCGCTTCACCTCCCGCTCGACGACGGCTCCCTTCCGGCCTGTTGAACTCCTCCCAGATATGTTGATGATACCCTAGTCTCTCCCTCCCTCTCTCCACCTCTCCCGCTGAATTTCTTCGACGCGATTGAAACCCCAATTCCGCCTGACTCATTCTCCTTGCCCCGGAGAGAACCCCAGTCGAGCGAGCGGCCGCACGCGCTCAGACCAGCAAACATGACCACAGGAGGAGGAAGAGACATCGAGGACAACGGTCCGCTCGAGATGTCCCAGTCAGGAGGGTCTCGAGGAGCCCGCGAGGCAAGCGACGGGGACGCCGCGCGTCTCTCCGAGGTGGCCGCCGCGCCTCCCATCGACAGGACCGAGTCGGAGATGGACCTGGAGACGGAGAAGGAATCCTCCCAGGAGAACAAGCCCCAGGTCCCTCTCTCCGAGATCACCGCGCCGCCGCCCGTCTCGCGGGAGCCCTCACGGCGACACCCGTGGAGCGGTGCCGGTGGTCAGGTCAGGGAGACCGTCACTCCGCCGTCCCGTCCGCTCGAGTACGCGGTGCCGTCCAAGCCCGCCGCCGCGGCGGTGGCAGCAGAGCCTCGCTCCAAGCTCGAGACGCAGCTCTACACCGTCTCCTACCTCGTCTTCTTCGCCATCCTCGGCACCCTGGCTCGCCTCGGGCTGCAGGCGCTGACCGTCTACCCCGGCGCGCCGGTCGTCACGGGCGTGCTGTGGGCCAACGTGGGCGGGTGCATCCTGATGGGCTTCTTCAGCGAGGACAAGAACCTGTTCCGCGAGGAGTGGGGGAGGAAGAATAGCAACAACAGTAACAATGGCGGAGCAGAAGAAGACGCCGACGCAGAGTGGGCCCGGAAGCACAAGACGGTCAAGAAGACGATCCCGCTGTACATCGGCCTGACGACGGGCTTCTGCGGCTCCTTCACCTCCTTCTCCTCCTTCATCCGGGACGCCTTCCTCGCCCTGTCCAACGACCTGCCCGTCCCGGCCCCCGAGGCCGGCCACGTCTCCCGCAACGGCGGATACAGCTTCATGGCCGTCGTCGCGACCATCGTCACCACCGTCTCCCTCAGCCTGTCGGCGCTTATCTTCGGCGCGCACCTCGCGCTGGCTGTGGACCCGGTGACTCCGACCTTCCCGCTGACCTTCACCCGCAAGATCCTCGACCGCCTCGCGGTCCTGCTGGGCTGGGGCTGCTGGCTCGGCGCCGTCTTCCTGGCCATCTGGCCCCCGGACCGTCACGGTGTTTCCCCCACGGAAGAAGCCTGGCGCGGACGCGCCGTCTTCGCCATCGTCTTCGCCCCGCTGGGCTGCCTGCTCCGGTACTATGTCTCGCTGTACCTGAACGCACGCATCCCGGCCTTCCCGCTGGGCACGTTCGCCGTCAACATCTTCGGGACCATCGTCCTGGGGATGTGCTTCGATCTGCAGCATGCGGCGAACATCGGCGCCCTCTCTCCCTTATCCACATCCACATCCACCTCCACACACGCCAGCTGCCAGATCCTGCAGGGCATCATGGACGGCTTCTGCGGCTGCACCACGACCGTGAGCACCTGGGTCGCGGAGCTGAACGGCCTCGGGCGCCGACGGCACGCGTACCTGTACGGCATCACCAGCGTCGCCGTCGCGCTGGCGTTTCTGGTCGTCATCATGGGCAGCCTGCGCTGGACGGTCGGATTCGTGCATCCGGCTTGTTGAGGCTGTCCTTGCTTCCTTCCTCCTTCACCTTCCTGCTCTATTCCAGCGATATATCGGCGGCGATCTATGCTGATCTGAGAGTGTAGGCCAGTATATATGTATTGTATAGTATGTATGTATGTAATCTTTAAATGGGACATACTGCAGATAAATACCTAATATTAGATAGGATGGCATAGTATAGGATAGAAACACCTAGGTAATTAGGTCCTGTCAATCAAACAAATGATGGAGGTTCAGTTTAGATTTGCGCGGGTTATTCTTTACTTTAGTACCTAAATGCTGTGGGTGTGATGGCGGCGGTGGTGTTACACGTGTGACACTCTTGGAATGGGTGGGATTGTGGGATGGGAGGGGGATGACAAGACAAGATAAGGTTTCTGTTTGTTCGTGCCTGTGTATGTACGTGGTTACTTTGCTTATTATGTCGATGCTCTGTTGATGGGTGTATGGTTACACTGAACGGATGTATTGATAGCTTCATAAACTGGATGGTAGAACAGATAGATGAATGTGGAGCGGAAGTTGAGCTCGTATAATGAGATCACGAAAAATGCGCAACTCGACCGGTCAGCTTGCCTTCTTGTCTGGTCCCCGTTTTATCCTGTTCCCCGATCCCCGTCCGGCCGGTCGCTTCGTTTGACAACGTCCAGTCCGCTCCTCGGATGGTGTGACGGGGCCGATGGTTCGAACAGTGTCGTGTCCGAATTTGGCAGCCGTGATTCCATCCTTAATCCCCGTCCTTTCATAGCATATCATATCTCCCGCACGCGACTACATAAGATCTCTCTGCCACGTTGTTCCCGCACTGCCTGCGGCCCGATTAGTAGACCAGCCTGTCGACGTCGGAGCCGAACCCGCGCTTCGGTTCGCACCAGGGCTGTCGCGGACAGTCTCCTGCCGGCCGGGTAGATCCAACTTATCATTATTAGCACCAGCCGGCCTCGCGTAGCGTTCGTGCATCATCTTGTCGTAGATGCCGCCTCGTTCGTAGTGGATGCCGCGGGCGCGGAGTTCCTCGCGGCGCGCGCGCTCTTTTGTGGCGTTACGGCGTTGGGCGGCTAGCTTCATGCGTGAGAAGAAAAAAAAAAAAAAAGAGTAAACCAGAGTAAACGAGGGAATGTTCGATCGCGGCAATTTATATAGTATATTTGATGAATAGATGGATGGATGTGGCTTACCCTGCCAGAAAACAAGGTATACGGCCACGGTGAGCAGGCAGGCCACAATGAAGCCGAACATGATACCCAGCTCGTGTCCGAGCGAGGGCATCGGGGTATATGGCGGAAATTCGACGTCTCTTTCACCTGCCATTGTGTCTTTCTTCTGTTCTTTGCTTTTTTTTTCCCTCTCCCTTTTCAGTTTCTTTCTTCACCTGCCAGTCCTCTTGTGAAGGGTTCTGCGACTGTGCTGTTTGATGTGAACCCGCAGAACAAGACCTGAAGGACCGCCATCGGTGTCAGCTGCTACCTCAGATAAGAGGCTCGATCATTTAAATATAGACCAAAGTAATGATAACGAGGTAGATGGAGACGTCTGCATCAGATCCTATGTTTGGAAGCCATCCCACCACAGAGCACATATACAAAAGTCTTTATATGGATGAAACAAAGATCAGCCGTAGTATACCTTCTTTAGTCGTAGAGCTGACAGTCAGCGACGGAAGCAGAAGCTTATCCGAAAAGAAAGGTCATCTAGAATGTAACGTCCACAGTTGAGCTTGCTCCGCCTGGATGATGGCAGGGAAATTCAGCTGCGAACGCCAGGACCGAACGCAGCTCGGTCCAGAAATAGAAACTCTTATCCAGTTCAGCGCGGACCGATAGCAGCAGCGGGATGTCAAGTAAGCCTAAGCGGAGATCACAGCCGCCGAGGCTAGGATGCGGGAGAAGCAAGCCGCGCCGTTTTCGCAGGTATAAGCCTTTGATACACTGGGTAGGAAGTTCAGAATAATCCGTATACTCTGTAGGGGCCGGCCCCGCACCCCGGCCAGCCTCAGTAAAACCCCAGACGTGAGGGCCGGTCAGCCCAAGATCGCCTCACGCCGGGACGCGACGTGAGTAGGTTGATTCGCCACGCAACATTGCAAGGTACAAACTATCATGCAGTATACGGAAGTACATACCAGATGTCCGTTCGCAGCGCGCGGTCTTTCAAACCCGTTCCAAGGTCATTGGGAGATAGATACCTACCGAAAAGGGACAGCGCAGGATGGACAGCCTGCGCTCAACGAAAGGAACAGAACCAAGATCGGACATCGCCAATGACAATGTCGAGCATGGGAGAGTGCGGTGGCAGTACTCGTTGCCGACGCAGCAAAAGCCATGGTCAGCTGTGCCAGCGCCAGGGGTTGTTCGGCGGCGGCACCCCGGACCCATGAGCAAGCTGATCGCCAACGCGCTGCCATCACTGGGCAGACGTCTTGGAACTTCCTGCGCCGGTTCCCCGCGAGAGGGAGTCAGCGAACCACGGCGTGGCGGACGTCATGGGCCGGTCGGATCCACAAGATTTGGCGCGGGATCCGATCCGTATTGATTGGTTTGGACATGGAATGCGATAGGACACAGGCTGAAGGCCGGGCATGGAAGGATTTAGTCCTGGAAAGTCTATATGCCAGCCATCCTCTTGTTCTGTCCTGGCTCCTATTCGCCCATAGATCCATATGACAGGAGAGATTAGAAGGCGAATGTTGGCGCTGATTGTGGCGCTGGCAGGGCTGACAGCCTGGCCAAGTTAGCGTAGCTATCAAAACTCCGGTTTCCAAACACTTACCTCTTCTGTTCGCATCGACAATTGATGTATTTAGCTGGCCCAGTCAATATTGACTTCGGTGGAGAAGAGTCCCACAGGCTTGATAGACCCCAGAGCACGGACGCCTCGCAACCATGTCGACGCGAGGCGGTTGTCTCCTTCAACAGTCTGCGAGCTATCGAGCTGCGTTTTGTCCACTCTGGTACGAAGTAAAACTGAGAATCCTCATAGACTGAAGGCAAGAAGTGCTAAGGCTCGAGGATGCTTGAAGTGGACATCGAGAATCGAGCATTCCCAAACAGTCCCATAGTATCACGTGACTTCAGATCTATATCATTCACCTCCGGGGGCACTCCCATACACATCCCCCAATCGCACAAAAAAAGCGAAGAAAAGTAATAGAAAATAAAGCACTGATAATGGTGATGACAAAAAGCCCACACCCCTGGCCCACCGGGGCCATACTTAGGGTGCTACAAAACCCCCCACCTATGCTGCCGGCGGGCAGGGGTTTTTCATTAACCTGGATCCTCTCGAGACCCTTGGCTTCATCGGACTGTTAGCGAAGTATTGATTAATATCAAACTGCTGCACCTCAACCGAGGTGAAGATCGAACCAGGGACTCTGGGTCCGGTGACAGGGAAAGACACTGGTTGTGTATAGCCGGTGGCCTTGACCACTGCACTATGTTCCGGATTCTGGTTGATAGAGGAGAGGCGAAAGCAGGATATATGTTTCCTTTCAGTTAGGGGATATTGATTATCTGATGCATATTTCTCTATGCCCATCCGGATACCTTGGATAGTTGTCTGCATACCTAGGTACTCTACAGCTTTTAGATCCCAGCATATCAGAGATATGTACTGCTCTTCCTGAATAAATACTCGTCAACTGCTTTTATCTTTGTAACAGGACAACATGTAATTTAAAGCTATATCATATTGGCCGATATTCGAGATTCACTGAACTCTTATTCTGTATGCCTTTCGAGACGTCCGAGCGCAGGGGAGCGTTTCAGAGTGGTTTAAGCACCCTTGCTGACATCGCCTGCAGCTTATAAGTTATCTCCTACTAACAATGCAATCTCTGCCGGCCATTTCATATTATAGTCTTCACCAGAGACAGTATTTCCATGCATAGGAAGATAGATATACCATACCCCACATGACAGCGCGCCAGCAAGCGTGAACATTCTATCTCAGTGTGATAAAAAAACCTTACAAAATTTCGGTGAGTTATAACAACATGACATTATCTCAAGCTGTGTAGAATACAGCAAGAATAGACTTGATTGATCAATAATAATCACTGTTGAACTAGCTGCCAATATAGCTAGCTTTTCTTCTCTAATACTCTGTTGTGCTGGTTTTTTTGTAAACAATGTCTCCTTCATTCAAGATTAGCAGCGGCAATTCCCTGAGAGCATTCGTAGATTGGAAATCTGGAGCATGGAAATTTTTGGAAAAAAGGCCCAGCTCAAGGTTGCAAGATCCATGGACCTCTCACCTACGTAGTAGTGTACGGACCTCAACCCTGAGTTTGTGGTTTAGCTATGCGCCGTCCACGGATACTTCCGCACTACTAGTAGCACTAGCGTGTTACTAGTCGCTCCATTATTATTGCTCCAGAGCCCAGTGCAAACTTCGCGGAGTCGCGTCTACACCTGACACCGCCTCTCGGTCTCACATGCGATATCCTTTTTAGCACTGTTCTGTCAACTTGATACTTGGCTCGAATGCAGCCTTGTGGAACGCCCCGTATTGCCTTGCAAATCTCTGGCTCCACTAACCGCTCCTTTGGAGCGAGATGGAGAAACTCCCTCTTCTCAGAGGAGACATCATATTGGAGGACGCGTTGGAAGACTCGACTATCCCAAAACGAAAAATGATTTCTGATCTTACCTCTCCAGCCGCAGGCACGAAATTGAATCTGTTGTTTCATTCCACCTCGGAGTGAAGCATTGCCAGGTCGCAGAGGAAGCGAGCTGGATATGTGGCAGCTATAATCTTTGCATTCCAGTCTCTCTCCTTATCGGCCCATCATCTGATGATGATGACGATTATGATCGTGTGTTCTCGTTAGGATTCCCCTGCCTTTCAAGGTCGGGGAAGCTGAACGCCCGGGAAACGTAGATGAGAAGCTTCGGTGCGAGGTTGCCACGTACATCTGGATCCAGGAGAACTGTCCAGAAGTCCCCATACCTTCGCTTCTTGGATTTGGGTTTCCTGCCGGGCAGACCATAGGTTTAGCCGAGCTTCAAAACCTGACACACTTTTTAGCTAACTACTGCCGCCAATTTATCGGTTCACATCCCATTCGTATGTATCTCCGATCACTCGATTCACGTGGTCTGCAAGACGGACACTGCAGTCGTGGCTGGGACTACACAGACCATGTGCGTACGTCGGGCCAAGACGCTTGGATGTCTTGAAAACCGGCTACATCATCATCAGCTTCGTGACCGATGGAAGGATGCTCTCCGACTCGTGGCAAAGTCTCCGTCACGACGAGACACGGCGGCTGAATCTCTTCCGTGATCTTGCAGACATTATGCTCTCACTCAGCCGATCACCCTTGCCACGGATCGGCTCCTTGACGTTGAAGATCAGGGCTTCATAACCTTGACCAATCGGCCCCTGACGCTACGACTCCAGACCTTGAAAACGAGGGAATCCCCGCAACGATCGAGCGGGGGACGACCTATTCGTCCGTAGAGCCGTATCTCCTGGGCCTGCTGGGATGCCACGATTACCGCATCCACCACCAGCCGACATCCACGATCTGGACGACGGTCAGCAGCAGCTGGCCGCGCTGACCATGATGCGCGGCGTTCTCCACCATCTTGTCAGCCGCGAGTATCGCAACGGACCGTTTGTCCTCACCCTTACAGATCTGCATCAGAGTAACATATTCGTCGACGATAAATGGCACATCACGTCTCTCATTGACCTGGAGTGGGCATGCTCTCCCTTACGATTGAGCTGCAATGCCCTCCATACTGGCTTTCCGGGCGGGCAGTGAATGACATCGAACACGGTGAACCTCTACAGACGTTCAGCAGTATTGTCTCTGAATTCATCGATACTTTCGAAGAACAGGAGAGGAGAAAGAGGCTAGGCGGCGCCACTATTTTCCAGGCCCCTATCATGAGAGAATGTTGGAATAGAGGGAGCTTCTGGTATTTCCAGGCAGTGAACAGTCCGAAAGGACTCCTGCGGGTGTTTAACAAACATATCCAACGAATGTTCTCCGAAGAGCATTGCACAGAGCGAGTGTTCGATAGAGTGGTGAGCCCCTATTGGGTGGTCGGAGCAGGAGGTCATTGAAAGATCAAAGAGGAGTGCGAATATAAAGATCGACTACGGGGACTATTTGCAAAAGACACCTGATACACATTGTTCACTCTCCGTAGGCACCGAGTAAAGCACATTATATGAATCCATGATGATAAATTCCCGCTGGAATTGCAGCTCAGAATTTCTTGGGTTGATGTAATTTGACACCAGGAAGGGCAAGAAAAAAAGTGGGGGATGTGCACGCATCTACATGTTGAAAAAAAATCATGCTCACACGCGGACTCGAACCGCGGACCTCATGATTACTAGTCATGCGCTCTACCAACTGAGCCATGCGAGCCGTGATCAGGTGATAGGTCCAGCCTTGTATTCTCTTATTAAGCAAAAAGACAACCCGTACTTGATAAGCAACCAGTTTCTGAAGGACGAGATCAAAGCCCAACAGCAGTGTAAACTGCTCCAGGTTTATAAACAGTGCGTAGATATCTAGGTCATGCTATTATTTTCACTTGTTTCCCATTCGGTTTCTTATAGGGATACCGTACGGACCTCTGCGTTGTCCAGAATTTGATCACCCCTGATTTAATTATATTCGATCTAAATTATATTTCCGCTCATCACTGCTGCTACAACCCTTAGCCCCCGTCCCTCCCTTCCCCCCCCCCCATCTTTCCGCTAGAAACCTAGCGTCCAATTAATTTCCGCCCGGGACCCTGGATCCATATATCAATACCCAGGGGAAAGAATCGCAGAAGAAAAACCAATTCTGTCTGGATTGATATACCTGGACTGGTAGATATCCAATCTCTACTGAGTACTGCTAGGAGCAAAGCGCTTTCACAACAGAGCTCAATGTTAGATTAGACACTGTGCACGACTGTCACAGAAACCGGATGCTCAAATGCGATTGATCCCATATATTACCCGAAGGAGGTGTCATCGGCTGTGTGTGGTCGAGATCCAAGAGGCCATGAGCAGTGTGAGCATTAGGCAGTACCCAACCACGATACCGCTCACCGATCCGCCATTTTATGTTCAACTAACCGGCTATGGCCGGAAAGTAATCATAGTTTTTTTTTTTTTTTTTTTTTTTTTTTTTTTTTTTTTTTTTTTTTTTTTTTTT